>Ga0247727_10001842_pt1 | contig 49230 bp, 39 predicted proteins | sample WisWelCaveWW1625_FD_202498 | JGI IMG/M metagenome (GOLD analysis project Ga0247727, IMG submission 202498) | Biofilm microbial communities from Wishing Well Cave, Virginia, United States - WW16-25 | ecosystem: Environmental > Aquatic > Deep subsurface > Groundwater > Cave microbial mat | place...
TCTATTATATAGTTGAATAATGCCTTATAGACATTGAGCATTGCGTTTACAACATAGTTATCCTTACCACTTGTCTTTTGTTTCATTGATGTTTTAAGTAACAAATCTTCAACCTGCGATTTTTTAACATCGGCAAAAGAAATATTTCCTATTTCATTAAGTAGTATTTTATAATAACGCTTATTATCTTTATAATAATCTTTGCTCTTTTTTATTTGGACATAATCGAGGCGTTGATTGATGGCTTCCAGAAGGCTGAAAATTGGCTGCTGTGAGGGATTTCGGGCTTGGTTGACTACTTCCTCATATTTGGCACTTTCGGCTTTCTTAGCCTCGTTTTTTGACAAGTAAATACATTGAGAACTATGGGTCTTGCCACTATGGTCAAACTTATACCACCATCGAAGACCTTTACCTTTCTTAAGTTTTCTTGAGTACTGAGCCATTATAAACCTCCTTTCTAATATTGATTTTTGATTTTGAAAGAACTAAATTTTATCGTGGTAAAAATGAAGTGTCTTTTTTTATGGTGTTGGGATTTTGAGGCGATGTAATAATTAAAAGGCGTGATGGGTTTAGTGGAGCAATCCAATGAAGCCTACCCGCTATCTTTCTGTCAAGGAAGTTGCAGCCATTCTTAATATTTCTATTAAGACCGTCTATAAAAAGCTGGCGATAATACCCGGCTATTTTAATCTCGGCGGAATGCATTTCTTTGATGAGGAAGAATTACGAACTGGTCTCAAACAATTAGCAACAAAGCCAAACAAGACCACTTCAAAGTTTCATCATACCCGTGACAAGCACGGGTTGATGAACTGACCTTAAAGCTCTGCCCTGAATGATGTCGGGGCGGGCTTTTTAATATCTCCGTCTTTTATGGCAACGACATCGAGAGCTATTTCTACTCGGTCTCTTTCGAGATTTGCCAAAGAGAAAAGTACTGGTCTGTCTTTTGAATTCTCTGCCAAATGGTTTTACCTGACGTTTGAATTCTCTTGACCATTTACCCATTGATTAACTCCTTTCTAAAATTTGAGTTAATCAAAATTATATATTGAATTGTAAATGTGCTTTAAACCAATTGGGAATGCGTGGGAAAATAATGCCCTATTTTCCCATTCGACAAAAAAGAAGCCCGAAAGAATCAAAATTCTTTCAGGCTAATACATAATAAAAAAGAACTACACTATTATTATATCATATTTATTTTATCAGCGCAACATAACTGCATTTTTTCTGCTAAAATAAAAGCAAAACAAACTAACCACTTAGGGCATGAGACCGTCAGACGAATTTGAAATAAAAAGAAATAAATTTATCAGGCAAAGTCTGGAACGTGGCGGTTTATTCTTTACCAAACATTATCTGCTTTTGGAAGTGGAACGGTTAAAAATATCTTTACAACATTTTTTTGAAGCAGGGTCAATCAGTAAAGATGATTATGAATATTTAGTTATTACATTGAAAATGATAGAGAAATTTTTAAGCGTGCACTTACGGTTGCAACAATTAAAATCTGAACGGCATAAGAAGTTTCATAAGAATTATTATCCCAACCAAGCCTCACTTTTTGATAAGCGTAACCCTCTGCCTATTACTGGAAAAATAGAAGTATCAGGATTAACAGAAAGTCTTTCTGCTTTAAAGCCGAAAGAGATTGAAAAAACTGGTCCCAGATTTCCCTATAAAATACCTGCCAGAACACACTGGAATCAGGTCATCATAAAGTTTTTAGATAATGAGCATATAGAGATTCATGTTAAAAAGCTAAAACATATTACTGGCTATAAAGAAATGGGGATGATTGGAAAAGGCAATGTACCTACTCCAAGCGAACAGTGGATATTCCTGAAGGTTTTGTCACAGTGCCAGGGCGAAATTTCTATAAAAGACCCTCAAGCTAAAGATACATATAAAAAGCACAAGCAAGCTCTAGCAGAAACGTTGCAACAATACTTTTCAATTGACTATGATCCATTTTATCCTTACAAGTCGAGTCCTGAAAAAAGTGAGAATTCATATAAGATTAAAATAACGTTAATTCCAGTTTCAATAGTAGCGAAGCCTAATAGCTATCCAGATATTGAAGAAGATACACTTGGCATTCAGGAATACTTAGACGAAGAAGCTCCTCAAGTAATAGACGATTAGCGAATTTTGTTTTTCTTTTTAACTCTAAAAAAATCCTTAATTCACTAAGGATTTTTGTTTTTAGTATGTCATCGTGAAATTCGCCATCTATATATAGAAGCTTCTTAAACAATGCATTGGTAATTTTAAATAATAATTATTCTAATATTATGGTTATTAAAAACGAAACCAATTCATCAGATGTGAATTCAAAGTTTATTACCTACGATATTGGCTTGGCTGCTGCTCTTATTACACTTGGCTACGCCTTATATAAGGTGGACAAGATTGAGCCAAAGAAAAGCCAGTTCATCTTCAATCGAGATGAACATATCGATAAAATGGTGAATGACTACTGGGATGATAAGCTAACGCTGCCCGTGCGGTCATTCTATGACAGTCTAAAGATGCTCAAAAACCGATTGTATTCGGTTATTGAGTAATCTGTCCAAAGCCTCCTAATTTAATTATTAGGAGGCTTTGATAAACCTGATAATTAATGATAGGATTGATATGACATTAAGGTCAATCAATGTATTTGATGATCTTACACTATATCGATCCTTGACAAATTAATGAAAAGTTGGTCTATACCGGAAAACTTAATAAGTAAACCATTTCTTTCACCAAAAGAATTAAAAGACGTTCTCGGAATCTCCTTGCCTACTATTTACCGATTAATTGACTCCCGGAAACTGCCAGTTTTTAAGGTAGGTAACTCTCTTCGTTTTCTTCGTGAAGATGTAATTGCCTACCTTGAATCGAACCGTATAGACCAGCTTCTGTAAATGTATGGCTATATATAAACGAGGTAACAATTACTGGATCGCCTTTTGCTTTAATAAACACCGTTACCGTAAACGAAGTCCCGATAATTCTCATAAAGGTGCGAAGGCTTATGAAATTCTTATAAGGCAAAAATTGGCTCGAGGGCAACCTCTGGAAGAACCAAAACCTGAAACTCGTTATAAGTTTAAAGAGATAGTATTGCAATGGCTTAACGTAAGTGTAAAAAATAATAACAAGCCCTCCGATTATACAATTAAACGATATATACTTAACGCTGATATAATTCCGTATTTTGGAGCTAAGAATATGGATGAGATTAGCGTCTACAGTTTAGAACAATATAAAACTAATTTATTAAAAGAAAAAAATCTCTCTCCGAAAACTATTAATAACCGGCTTAGTATAATAAGCGGCTGTCTCAAATCAGCTATGGAATGGGGAGTTATTAAAGAAGTTCCAAGAATTAAGTTTCTTAAAGTGCCTCCTCAAAAATATGATTATCTGACTGAAGCGGAAACTGAAAAATTATTAATTCATACTACAGGAAAGTGGCACGATATGATTCTTATAACAGTTCGGACAGGGTTACGTATCGGAGAACTGTTAGCCTTAAGATGGGAAGATATTAATTTACAAGAGAAGATTTTGACTGTGAATCAGAATATCGTCCGAGGTATCGAAGGTAGCCCAAAGAATAATAAAACTAGAACGGTTCCTCTTACTCCTAGTGTCGTGAAAATGCTTGTAGCAAGAATCAAAGATAATAAATATATCTTTCATGACGATAACGGTAAAGCACTAAAGTATAATGTTTGTCTGAGAAGATTACATAAGATCTGCCGTTTGACTGGTTTAAGGAAAATTAGTTGGCATACCCTGAGACATTCATTTGCATCTCATTTGGGAGCAAAGCCTAATTCAATTGTCGCTATAAAGGAAGTGATGGGGCACGCTGACATTAAAACTACTATGCGATATGTTCATGTAAATCTTTCAGTGCTACAAAATATAATTGAATCATTGGAACCAGGATTTCAGGAAAATGCCACAATGTTGCCACAACAAGTAATTCAGGTATTAAAATTATTACCTAATTATCAAAATACCTTAGGGAAATCAGAAAAATAAAATGTCGGGGTGCTGGGAATTGAACCATAAAAAGATAATTCCGAAAACCCCAATAAACACTAGAAAAATATGGAGAGTTAGCAGTAATTTTTCAGTTCTAACTTTCTTGAATACTATCAGAAAAAATCAAATAATGCCATCTTCATGTCACAATAGTGCCACAACTTTTGTGGTGCTGTCGATATAGGGGAAGATGGCTATTTGAAAAAACTCATTACAAGTTTTTTTTGTTATCCTCTATGGATTCCAGCTTATGGCTGCGGATTATTAGTTAAATTGTATATTCTTTTCTTAGCTCAAAAGAAGACTTAACCTTGTTGATTAACGTAGGATTTTGTTAATTATGTTTAGGTAGGTATCTTTCTTATCCTTTGGTATCTTTAGAAAATCTTTCATAAGTTTTAAAATAGTTGCTCCCTTTAAATTTGATTTGTTCTTGGAGTAAAACCTAATGATTTCCTGTAATTCAGGATTTTCACGTAATGTCTTTACAATCTCGTAGTCTCTGCCAATTTCATTTTCTATTTTATGTATCAAATCATTTCTCAAACTCTCTTTGAAAAATAACTCGACCGGAATCTCCAATACTTTAGAAATCTGAGTTAGTTTATCAAGAGGTGGAGTAGTCTTGTTGTATTCATATTTCTGAACTTGTTGATACGACAAATTAAGCATCTCAGCTAATTGTTCCTGTGTTAAATCCTTTAAAATCCTATAGTGCTTAATTACGGCACCTATTGACTTATCTTTAATTTTTGACATACACAAAATTATAGATAATGTCGATGTCAATTTACTCTCTATCAGTTGTGTTAAATTTATAAATTTCTCTATACACATTTATTAGTTGTGTTGTTAAATAAATATGTTTATTTTTATACTTCAAAAATTTACTTACAAATTGAGGAGATAAAATGAGAAGCATTATATTAGTTGTTGGGATTTCTTTAATTGGTTTCTTAGTAGGTTGTTCGGATTCTACTGCTCCGCCACAAATTCCTCCTCCACAAAATGTAGAATATGCAACGTTGCACGGAGGTGTTTTCGATAGTGTGGGTGGAAAATCATTGGACAGTGCAATAATAACAACGCAACCAGTTACTAAAACAATCTATACCGGTTCAAGTGGTTACTTTGAGATAGATTCGATGATTGTTGGAACGTTGTATCATGTGTTTGTAGAACGAGCTGGTTACAGTAATGCTGAGGATACGATAACAATAACTAATTCGTATAACTATCTGAGTGCCACCTTGCATGTTGAAAATAGTAATTGGACATATCTAACATCAATGAATGAGTTCATGAATAATCATGTAGAAGTTTTAAATAATGGTAATCTTTTATCTACAACCAGAATATTAAATAACTCTCTCAATACATATGTCCAAGTTGCGGGGACAAACCAATGGAATTTTATATTTACAGATGAACAAACTATAGGATATTATAAAAACTTATATAATAATTTTGTCTTTGCTTATACAGGCGATAATGTAAGTCCGTTTAGAGACCCAGATTTATATGTTTCTTATGACAATGGAATAAATTGGACACGTAAATTTGCCGGAAGTATATTTGGGATGGCTTTTTTCGGGAGTGGTGTAGCTTACACATCAGTTTATTATAGACCAAGCACCTTTGAATTAAAGAAGTCAACTGATCACGGGCAAAATTGGTTCAATGTTGATCCCATATCAGGGTTTGAATATTATGATATTCAAAAAGTCTTAAATGAAAGGGTATTTCTTTTTTCAAGCAACAGTTCCAGTAATGATACAGTTTATGTTTCTGATAATGAAGGCGTAACTTGGCAGGTTAAAGTTTTATCAAATGGTAACTATTCAAATTATATAAGGGGTTCGATTAAACTAAACAATAATACCCTGATTACTAAAGATGCTTACTACTCAGATTTTAGAATTGTTAAATCAAATGACAATGGGGACAGTTGGTTTCCTATAAGTTCAAATTTTCCTGTAACAAGTCGAGACTCTGTTAATATATATGTTGCAAGTAACAGCTACATTTATGCCATCAAAAAAAGTGAGGAGCGAGGTGTTTATGTTTCTGTTGATAACGGAGCGACCTATAACAAAATCAGTATAGGATTACCTAGAAATAAATTCCCTGCATCAGTAGGATTTAATGGACAAGGTTATGTATATATAGTAGTGGGTAATTTTATTATCGGCGGAATAGACACAAAAAGAATATATAAAAGTAACGTTCCGTTTGTACACTGAATAAGTAGAAGAGTATATAAAGTTTCCAGTTAGCAGAAATACATTCATAAGGAAAGTAGGTTTTGTATTAGTGGTTGAATGTGTATATTAGACCATACAGAAAAAAAACATTTGGTGTTACCCTCTAACACCTAAACAAAAATAAAAAATAAAAGTGATGTCTACCGCGTTTCTTTTTATTTTAAAGACAGCTTCTTCTTTCCTATTTTTATTCTTACTTAATTTTAATTTACAAAGCCAGTGGGTGCAGATTTCCACTGTGCCGACTTCTCAACTTAGTTCTGTAAAGTTTTTTGATGCTTACACTGGTGTAACTTGCGGCGTTGGCGGGATATGGCGTTCTACTAATAGCGGGGTTAACTGGACGTATGTATGGTATGTTGCTGATATAAATGCCCTATCGTTTGTGACTAACTCTACAGGTTTGGCAGCGGGAAATGATGGAAGAATACTGAAAACTTTTGACGGTGGATTGACATGGAACGTTATAATAACCTCAGTAAGCGAAAATCTTTACGCTGTATCTATTGCAAATGCAACGGTAATTTATGCAGTCGGACAAGCTGGGAGAATTTTAAAATCCGTAAATGGAGGAAATACATGGTCTGCACAATCTAACCCTCTGTCAGATGATTTAAGAGGTGCATTTATGAATGACCCTACATTTGGTTTTTTAGCGGGAGGAAATTCAAACGAACTGGTTTTAAGAACAGTTACAGGAGGAAATAATTGGCTTACTGTATTAAATGAAGCAGGTAATAATCTGAAAGGGATGTATGCTTTTAATTATAGCGATGTAATAGTTTGCGGTACAAACGGCAGGATAAGAAAAACTACAAATGCAGGAACTTTCTGGCCCTTAATGGCGAGCGGAACAAGTACTCAGCTTAATTCAATTTATTTTGCTGACCTCTCGACGGGTTACTCGGCAGGAAATAACGGAACTATTATCAAGTCAACTAATGCAGGCGTGAGCTGGACTTCACAGCAAAGCAACACAACAAATAATTTAAACAGCATTAACTTTATAAACACACTTACAGGATGGGCAGTAGGACAGGATGGGATTGTAATGAGGACTGGAATACCTGTTGGAATAAAAAATAATGAGAGTGTAGAACCAAATGAGTTTGAATTGTATCAAAACTTTCCTAATCCGTTTAATCCGAAAACGATTATCAAATTCAAGATTAAAGATTCAAGATTTGTTTCTTTAAAAGTTTATGATTTATTAGGACGAGAGATTGAAACATTAGTTAATGGAGAGTTGAAAGCGGGAGAATATGAAGTTGAGTTTGATGGAAGTGATTTGGGAAGCGGGATTTATTTTTATCAATTAGCTTCTGACAGAAAAAAAATAACCAAGAAGATGTTATTAATTAAATAAATTCTTATTATGATAAAAAAAATATTTATTCAATTTGATATTTATATTTTGGTATGTGCATTAGTTTTTTTGGGGTGTGACAAAGGTAGCAATGAGCCTATTATATATAATGTTACTTTTACTACATTAGATGTGGACCCTACTACCTTAGGCTATCAAGGAGGTCAAATTACTTTTACAATGAATGCGACGTGGACAGAAAACACAAATACAGCAGATGCGATTTTTCTAGTTTCAAGAAATAATTCTTCTAATTGCAGGGCTTGGGATTGGGAAGACCCAATAACAAAAGGAGTCAATTATATACACAATATATATACATCAGATTTCTATGTAGGGTGTAACACAAATGGAAGCGAATATACAATTACAGTTATTATTGGCCAAGCACCAGAAGGACGTGTCACATTCCATTGGAGTGAGGGAATTTCAAATAATGTTGCCATAGTTGATAAAGCAAGAGAGATGCTAAACGGATGCCCACCTTTTTATGAGCCACCGTCATTATATAATGGTGGATTATCAAATATACTTAACAATACAGGTTCTGTGGCTTGGACAAGTCAAGGCTTAACAAATAATAATCAGAATGAAACAAGACTATCTTATATATGTAGGTTAAATGTAGCAAAACAAAATAATCCAACCAACTGGTTTGGTAACCTTTGCACGAGTACTAATAATTGCAACAATACAAGTTCTAATCATAGTGGATTTCCTTTCCCGTATCCTTTTGATACATACTATAACTACTTTGACTCAAATTGCAATGGTGGTTTTGTATGTTATGCTTTTATATATGCCGCAGCAAAAGCTGCTGGGTATTCACTAACTGATTTATGGCCAATTAATTCAGACCAATTTCTTTTATTTCCTGAAGTAAGTCAAATAAATAGGCAAATTGGAGATATAGTTGTTTTTGATTTAGACAATCAATTTTCTAATGGTATGAGATACGACCACAGTGCAATTATATCAGTGTTGAATACCGACATTAAAAAAGATAAGGTCATTAGCACTTTCGGAATTGACCAGCATTTTAAGTTTGGAGGTAAAGAAATAGAGTTATGGGGTTTTCATTCTACCAATGCAGGAGGAATATTTAACCCTGTAATTTGGCCAGCATCTTATGATGTTTGGGGACTAGGTCAAATCAAAATAATTAGATTAGAATAATAAAATTAAAAAATAAATATATATTAAAATGAACAAAAAAATAAAAATCACTAGCCTTTTTCTAACATTAGTTGGCATAATAATTTTTTCGATTAGTACTGCTGTTCCTAATGCCAGAGTTTATGAACGTAAAGTAATTATAGAAAATGTTTTTAATGTAGACCAAACCCAAAGCAGCTTTGGAAGTAAAGAGAATGTTTACATTGATATATCTCCTACACCTTCAGGAATATCAATTCATAATTCACAATCGATTCCTGTAATACTGGGTATAGATAAAGAAGAAAATTATTATCTAGGTAACAACTTAGGAATTAAATTATTTGATAAGAATGGCTATTTCCTAATGCATTATGATTATATCAAAGATTTAAGTTTTAGGTATCTAGTTTTTGATGAAATAAATACTGGATATTTATATTTGAGCAATACACCAGATGAAGGTAATGTAGTACATTTACTTAAATTTGATTTGTTAAATAAAAAAATAATTGAAATTAATGACAAAGATTACAAAAATTTACCTGAAAAGTTAAAGTTACCACAGAGTAAAAAAGACGAGCTTGAAAATACTATAAAACAATCTAGAGAGGGTAATTATTATTATCAAATTGCCTGGGGGAAGACAGAATGGAATTTTGTCAGCGACATGATTAAATATATGTCACCCGAATCTATAACTATATTAAAGTTTGATAATGATTGGACTAAAAAAGTAATTGGCATAATACCATATGAATACATAAATAAAATACCAGAGAAATATTTTTTTGATAGAATTAAGCTTTCGGAATTTACCGAAGACAAAATCATGTTTGTTTCATCTTGTTACATAAATAATAAAGCCAATGTATTTATTACTGGAGTTAAATCTAATGATGTAGTTAAAAATACCAATTATATAAATTTGTCTACATCGAATTATTTTTTATGGAAATTTGAAAAACAAAATTGATTGTTCCACAAATCTATATTTAAATTATATGAAAACATTGAAAGTTCTCATTCTAGCTTGTTTAATTTTAACAAGCTCATTTTCTCAGGAAAAATTTTCTAAAGAAAAAGAAAGAACTGTTCCTATAAAACCAAGACAATTAACAGATGAACAACAATTTAAAATTAGTATTGATTTTATTATTCAATACTATGGTAAGAGTTTTGTTTATTATGAGCAGCTGATAAATGGTAATTATGATTTCAAAAGAAATTTGAACAATGATAAAATTTACTATTTGAATATTTATGAAGCTATAAATGAAAGAGCAAGCAGAAGCAAAAAGCAATTAAGCACTATTGTGCTTCACAAAAAGAAAGCAATTAATGGGAATTATGAAATATCATTTGACAGAAACGAAATAGAAAAATTTGTAAATAACTTTAATAAAAGAAATAACTCGAACACAATTCATTTCATAGAAAATTTTATAGTAAAAGACAGTATATTGTTAGATACTATGATTTTGTACCATGAAGAAATTCTTCCGACGTATTGGAAAATTCTAAACAAAGATTTCACATGGAATAATTTGGAAAATCAACATGGTGATAACGCTGTTTTATTTTTACAACCTGAAGCTGGAGTTATTCTTCCTTATAATAATGGGTTGCAATCAAAAGTTGTAATAACTGATAATCAATTTCACAGTAATTTATATTTTGACAGTGATATATTTAATTTTCCAAATGAACCAATCAATGGATATTATGGTTCTTATGGAATTGGACATGGGGAATTTTGCAATCCGACAGGAATTGCAGTCGGAAGAAAAGTTGTTTCAGGAAGCACAACTTATTACCCAATATATATTGTAAACAATCGAGAATTCAGAATAGTAGTTGTAAATTTTGTTATTAATGGAAGTATTCCAGCTCTATCACAATTTCAAGATAATTCATTTTTAGAATTAGGTCGTGCTAATTTACCTTATGACATTTCATATTTTGAAAATCTACAGGATACTACACAAGATAAAATTTGGGTTAGTGAATCGAATCCTTACGTGCCGAGAATTTCTTGTTATACTTTAAGTGGGACGAGGATTCAGAGATTTATGGGATATATAGATACAAATACCAATGAAACATATTTATTTCAGCAAGGAACAAGGTCGAGGATAAAAGTTTACAACAAATATTTTGGTGCAATATCATTTGTTGATAATGTCAGAAATTGCCTAGTGTCCTGTCAATTGAATTACGACGGAACTGCAAGATATGTTGATTATGAAGATGGGTATTTAATTAAAGCACATGATATTTTAAATTTTCCAAAAAGTGAAATGATTAGCTCGGTTTCATTTCAAATGGTTTCTGAGACTAATAGCGGGTGGCCTTATGTTTGGGTAACATCAAAATATATGATTCATTGTTTAAAGATGAACGCAAATGCTCACGTTCAATATTTAGCATCAACTCAAAAGCCATTAAATACAGATTTACAATTTTACGATTTGAATAATGTTCTTGTAACAAATGGACTCTCAGAAATACTTACAATGGAAAGATGGACAAACATTTATGGTATTCGCAAATACTTACCGTTTGTAAGCATATATTCGGATTCGGTTACAAGCTATTGTTTGGATAGCACAGATATTATGAGGATGTATGGAACATTTACAAATGATTGCCATCTGTATGTTACAGCTAAAAGAAAAAAACAAGATAATACATGGGAGAGTGTAAAAATAAAAAAGTTTAACGGACAAATAATTAATGGTTTCTTTGCAACTAAGTTTCAGCTTGCAGGTCAAAACCAAGCTTCTTCTGATTTGTTCAATGATATAGTATTAGATTTACCAATTGAGGATTATGCTTTAAACGGACAGGTGAAAATAACAGTTAATATGTTTCCAGAGTATAATTGGTTTAATTTTGAAAACCGTTATGTTACGAGAGAATATATTACGAATGTTAGCAGAAACTGTCTTCCCCGTCCCGGTGGTTGTCCGTTCCTGTATGTTACAGATGAAAACAAAGAGTGGGTTGCGGATAATAATGTTTTGCACCGTTCAGAGTTTTCTGAATCAGGAGTTGATATACTTGATGTGTATAAGTTAAGAATCAATCCTTCGACAGAAGATAATAAAATTGAAGTTGCATTAGTTGAGAACGAAAATGATTACGGATTCATAGACCAGTTCCAACTGTTTGCAATTGATTACCCTGCAAATAAAAAACTTGGAATAACGGAAGATAACGAGATTGCTCTTTACGATTCAGCGACAGTTTATGCAAGCGATAATGTTATGCTGAATACTATAAACATAACGAGTAATGTAAATTTCCATAATCCGGGTCATTTAATTGATGGTTTTAAGAATGACAATTTGTATGCCCATTTTTCATATCCTAATGATAGAGTTGCTAAGAATAAAGATTCAAAGATTAAAGATTCCCGCCTGACGGACGGGCAGGAAAGGTTGAATGAATCAAGAGAACCAAAAAACAAAGATGACAAAGGAAAAGAAACCAGAGCAAAGAGCTTTAATAATTCAAAACTTGGTCTTGGAAATAATTATCCGATTGCATTTATTACTGGCATAGGAAATTTAACATATCCGATTGCAGGCACTAAAGACACAGCAGGATATTTAACTGCTACCTCGATAATGTCTAATGTAGTTTCAAAAATGTTTGCCAGAAGAGAGTTCAACTCGGTTGTAATTGTTCCTTTGTTTGAAGAGGGTGATAAAATAGATAACTTAAACATTGATTGGCAAAGCGATTTCCAGATGAAATATCTTGGTGCAGCAAGTTTGGAATATTCCGGTTACGAAAAAACAAAAGCTGAGATGAGCGAGGGCAGATACATTACCGAAACATCGGACATCGATATTACATCTGCTTTAATATACACTGACCAAAACTATGGAGAGGTGAATTCATCCGGCTTATTAAAGATGCAGTTTGATATTACAAATCTACCGCCTCTGGCAAAAGATTCTAAAAGGGAATATATAATTGAAGTAACAGGCAGATATATAAACGGCAGTGATAATGTTTTGTCAAAAGTTAAAGTTCAAATTCCGTTGACGTATAAACTTTCACAAAATTATCCCAATCCTTTTAATCCTACGACTAAGATAAACTATGAGCTTCCGAAAACAAGCAAAGTGAGTCTAATTATTTATGACATTCTTGGCAGAGAAGTTGTTAAGCTAATTAATAATGAGTTCAAGGAAGCGGGAAGATATGTTGTTGAGTTTGATGCAAAGAATTTTGCAAGCGGAGTTTACTTTTACAGGATAGAGGCGGGAAGTTTTGTTGATGCGAAGAAGATGGTTTTGATAAAATAAATAATAAGCCCTCAACTAAGAGGGCTTTATTAAATTCATCAAATCTTGGTCTGACATTTCTTTTAACAGCTTAGAAAGTACAGGTGCTTTTATGAAACTTGTATGACACAGGCGGCTTACTACATTGAGAGGCTGATTGTGCAATATAAGGATATACTTAAATTGCTTAAGTTGTTCCTCCTGTTCCTCAGTCATAGAATTAGCAAGTAAGCACGCTACTTGTTTAAATCCCGAAGTAACTAATCTCAGAGCATCAAACGGGTCTACGGTGAGTATGACTGATTTAGTATCTTTAAGCCTGTGTGAATTATATAACGGTCTATTAAATTCTTTTGGAAAGAACCATGTATCGTCTTCGTTCTTATAACCGATATAACCAATATGCTTTCCTGAATGGTCGTAAATCTTAAAAGCAATTCTTCCTGCTACCACACTACGTTGCTTAACCAGTCCGATTTCATATTCCTTTGCGACTTCATGAGTAATGCCTCGTTGCTTAATATACTCATCCCATTCAAGTATGAGGTTTGGCATATCACGTTTTGGCTTTGACTCTTTCTTCTTTGAAAGAAATTGCTGTTTCAGAAGTGAAGCTGCTTCTCGTAGCTCAACCTTTTTATAATGAGCGACAAAGTTAATGACAGAACCTTTAAGGTTGTCATTGTCTGGCACAAAGAATAAATTCTTTTCGATAGAAACTATAAAGCCATCGCCTCTTAATTCGCTGTTCTTTTTCTGAAACGGAATGTTAAGCCAGTTTAAGACATCTTCAAAGGGAATAGCAGAGCTAATCTCTTTGAAGTTTAAAAATTCATTTGACAAGGTACAAACTCCTTTCTTTTTTATTTACATATCAGTATACCATAAATACAAAAAGACTGACAACTTTTGGTTAGTCAGTCTTTTATAACAAAGCCACAACTATGTATGAAAGTTTGTTTTACGACCTAACTCGCATATACAGTAGGATGGATCAAGGTCGTCAATCTATCTATCCCAAACGCCACACGTGCGCATGCAATTGAATAGTTGAATAGACAAAAATAATGACACATCTTCGCCAAGGAACTCATGCCCCAAGATTGACGGCGGCTTATTAATGTATTATATCATAAATTAATCCATTCGTCACCTAAAAAGTTAAATTCTTTATCGGTAAATACTATTTCTTGTTGTTTTGTGATGGGTATTTCAGGGATTTCCTGAAGTTTAGGCGGGTATGTTTCTATAAGGGTATTATCTGTTCCAATCCGAACCCAGGCTTGGTATTTTGGCAGGTTAAAAAGGTCTTGCATTTTGACGTTAAATATTGGTGCGAAACGCCGTGCTTCTTCATCACCGCACCGGAAACAAATAGGACGTTCCGGCATTGCCAAATATTGAACCCAATATATCTTTAGGTATCTGCTGAAAGTTTTGGTGAGCTAAAGTAAATCCTACCTTAGAGCTTCGGCTTCGAGCTAATAGCTCACTGAATAATTTACTGACTACAATTTGAAATTCGTCAACGTAAACCAGTAAGGGTTTAGTATGCTTATCAGCAAATTCGCAATAAGATAAAACGGCATAGACGATTAGGTTTGTCAGATATATCCGTGAGTTTCTGTTCATTCGGGAAGTATCAACTAAGACGACTTGTTGATTTTCTACAATGCCGGAAATATCAAGCTCATTTTTTCCAATGACAAAGTTTTTCATTTCTCCTGTGGAAATTTCAATGAGCCGAGAAGCAACTCGTTTGGCACAGTCTATTTTGTCTTTGTTTCTAAGGGAACGTCCATTGACATCATCAAATTCTTTCCAGTAAGTATATTCATGACTATTTGTATTTAGCTGTGATACTAAGTCCTTTCGTACTTTGGGATAGAGCAGAAACTTGGTTAAGTAATCGAGGTTCTTGTCTTGTTCATGGATAATACTTTTCATAGCCATATTAATAATCTCCCGCATTAACACGGTACTTTCAGGATTAGAAGTGGTAAGCGTAATGAGAATGTCGAGTATCTGTATAAACTCCTGAATGAGATTATCGAGTTTGTATCCTGCTTTATTAAGCGGGTTTATGATTACCGGGTTTTCAATTGAAAGGTAGTGGATTTTTGATTTATCTTTTGTAAGGTGGTATAGCTTTTTAGAACTTTCACCTTTCGGGTCAATGAATATGACAGCTAAATCTTTTTCAATATCATATTCTGCCATCTGTTCAAGCAGAGATGACTTGCCCATGCCAGTTTTACCAACAATATAGGTGTGTTCAAAGCGGTCTTCTATTTTACGGATAACAGGTAACTCATCTTCAAATCTCATGGATTTGCCAAGTCTAATTTTATATTTAATCATCGTTCATTTTTTCTTTATTAAGGAATTCGTCATAATCATTTTTATTTTTCATTGTTCTCAATTCTTCCTCTTTGACTTTCTTTAGAATTTCAGCAAATTCTTTCTTTAAATCTAAATCATTTATAGATTGGTTGGCATTAGTTGAACCAAAGATAGATGTGATTGTATATGCTTGCCACATTGGAGACATTTTGGCAATAAAATTAATTGCTTCTAATAATAGTTTCCCATGAGCTTTTTCCGTTTCACCTTTAGCATTTATAAAATTAGTGTGAGCCTGTGCCTCCAATAATTTGATAAAGGTTTGGGTTGTCATATCGTTTAACTCAGCTGCTTTTTTAAGTATATCAATTTTGGCTGTTGCCCGTTCATTAATATATTTAGATACTTCTGAAATATGTTTTTCTTCTCTCAGCTCATCTTCATGTAAGAGCGACCTAAGCCAATATTCAAATTTAATACTCATAGTAGTTCTAAGCGGTTGTTGGTATGATTTTATTTGTGTAGCTAAAACCTTAAAGGGAATAAAATATATAATCAATGTGTACAAAACAGTAATTATTATTAAGTGAAACAGTATGGATGCAAAACTGCTTGTTTGCATAATAGTTGACTTCTCCGATTCAGAAGCTAATATTGGGAGTTTTGCTGTAAATGCGAAAATAAAATAAATAGTAATGACAATTACATATCCAATATATTTGTTCATTTGATGATGTTTAGAATTTTTTATAAGTTTCATTTGTATAGCTTTATCCTGCTTCTATGCATGTAGCCAGATAATCCACCTTTTGATTTTACAACCCACCACTCACTATTTTTATTTATACTTACCTCAAAAATTTCACCATCTCTAACAATTCCTAAAATACTAAAATTCGGTCCCGGACCGTTCCTGACATTCGTATAACCGTCTGGATCATTAATAATGGCATACTGCTGTTTTGTATTTTGATTATTGTCTGAAGCATTATCGAAATGGTTAATATCGGATTTCTGCTCTTGTTGGTTATTCTTAGATGGACTGATTGATGAAAATAACTCATCTTTAATCTTTTGAGAAGATGTTGCATTCTCTTTAATTAATTTTAATGCGGAGTCAACTTTCCCATCTTTGAGCAATTGTGAAACCTGCTCTTTTAATATACTGTCTTGTTTCATCTGGTATTCAGCGACCTGTTTCTTTGCATCAATCCCCTCCTGGTAATCTTTAAATGCAGAGAGATCTTCTGATTTCCTTTTATTATCTGCAACAATCGATGTCATTGGCATATTCGAACAAAAAATATACCATATGGCTGGAATAAAAAGCATAGCTCCAAGATAATAAACTATTCCATATGTTTTACCGAATCTTTCTTTTAAAAGCTTAGACAGAATCAATAATAAAACTATGAAAAAAACTGGCAAGAATATCCACCAAAAAGTGATGTTTGCCAACAATGTTATGATAACGCACATAACTAGTATAAGAACGCCAATAATAATGTCTTTAATTTGATTAGTCATTTTTTTTATAATTAATAAATTTAAAACCTATTTCAAACTTTTTATTTAAACTACAGATGAAAAAAACACTAAACTTAAAATGATCAATATGAGGACATGGTAAACCGAGTTTAGTTGAAATAGCTTTCCAGTAATTGTAAACATCTATATGACGAGCTAATTTCAAATAATTGTATCTTTTCTTCTCAATATATTGTTCCCATTTGGGTTTTCTTGCTTCTATTTCTATAAATGTAAGCTTATATTTTGAATTTTTTCTATCAAGCTGAACCATAAATGCATCTGGTATAATGAAACCGAAGTTTGGGTATATAAGAGTATAAAAATGTTCAAACTTTGTAAGCTGTACAAATACATCTGTATTGTTTAACTCATTTATATCACCTTTACCAATTGACTCAACTGGCAGAGTGTCAACTATATATCCTGCTTCTTTCAGAATGGGTAGAACTTTATCGGTAGCACAATAAACTTCGTGCTGAGGGCTTTTCAAATATCCTAATCGGCATAGTTCCTGAAGTTTTTTATACGTACAAATCTTATTGAAACTTCTTTTAATTTTAGTGTAGTGCCGGTAGGTTATGTATTTAAACATCCGGGTGTAATAGAATACCTGCCAAAGCTGGCTAAAGGTTGCCCCTGCTCGCGTAGGAACTAAATGTGCCAACTCGTCAACTTTGACGACTTTTTTATATTCAACTCTCATTGAGTGGTAGTGGGTATATACGGAATGCGTATAAATTAATAAGGAAAATCAAATTATTCTATACGGTTTTTCTTATGTTAAAATATATGAATTAGGAAGTTAAAATGTTTATACGTGCTTCACATTATTCCTCTAGCACAGCTTTTCTAATAATAAAATGGTTTTAGGGCGGGACTGTGGGTTCTGACTCTCCTCTCTTCTTATTTCTCTTTCTTCTTTCTTCTCTTCTTATTTCGTTTATTCTTATTCCTCAAATTTCTTAATCAAACTTCTCATTATACTTTCTCAACATTACTCTGCTAATCTTACAAATCATAATCATGTACATTCTTTATATTCCGCAACTGCTTTAATCTTCTTCTCAAAATACTTCTTTCAGCCTAACTTCATAATAGGCAACATTCTTCGCGTTTCACTATCGCTCATATAGTTCAAATGACTTTTCAAATCATTATCCAAATTAATATTCAAAAAAATATCAATAACAATTCTTCGTTCTAAGATTCTCTTATCAATATAATCTTATCTTCTACAAAACAACATCAAAGGAACGAGGTCAATGGTGGAGACGAGCATAGCGAGTTCTACCTTGACGGAGTTTCTGCTGTTGTCACAATTAAAAAAAGCTATCCTTATTACAGGATAGCTTAAATAGTGTTACAAAGAGCTACGACTTATCTACAAACACAACGCTCTCACAATGTTCACAGTATCCTTTATTGTCACTGACCACAATATCCACTTCTGTTTTACAGCTATGGCATTTGTAAATAGAATTATCAGGTGTGTCATCGACTAATTGAGGACGTAATAAATCATCAACAATATCAGTCATAGACTTGCTTGTAATCTGAGCCTTTCTGTAAATGATTGGAATTAAATCGTCTTTTATTTTCGGTGAATACACAATGCCTCCTTTCTAAAAAAGCTGTAACTGCTCACCTTCAGTTGATAAATGTTCCAGTTCTTGTTGGGTAAAATTTCTAGTTGGTAATTCGACAAAGGTTTTCTGAACGGCAGGAACATACACTCGTTTGAATGACTCAAGAATATCTCCCGTTACTTCTCGGATACTCCCGCCTAAATAACTTCGATTGGTCTGATAGACTTTCTTGCACTCCATTAAGAGTGAGTCTCCCCAAACGACATAGCCGTTGACGTTAAAGAATAAAAGATTTAGAGCACACATTTTAACGCAGGTAAGATCAATATCCTGTCCATAAAAAGTTGCTTGGTCTAAAGCACCATTCGTCATTGTCTTTAAGGATTCAACAAGCATAATCCCTGAACCACAACATGGGTCTATAATTTTTCCTTGTGGGTTTAGACATTTAGCCATGAAAGATGCAATATGTTTGGGTGTGAAAAATTGTCCTCTGTATTTATTACTCATATTCCACTGCATGTATATTTCTCCGAGCACATCATCATTAGTTTCTTTCATACGAATTTGCAGCAAGGCAAAGGCTTTACAGAAATAATCTATTTCACGATTACCATTCGGCTGGTCGTTTTTGTATTCTTTGACTATTTCTAAATAATGCTCATCGTCTTGTTGCAGGGCGTAAAGCATTAAATCGAGCCAGTCATTAAAGATTGTAAATGAGCTATATCCATGACGGAGTATAGCTTCAAGACACTTCAATATATCTTTCACTCTATACTCCTTTCTGTTATAGGTTATTTCATATAGTTTTTATTTAAGTTTATTAATTAGTTTTTCATAAAACAGATTACAGGTTTCCTTGACAATATTGTTTTTCTTGGGACTTTTTGTATACAATTCCTTTGGAAGTATGTGCCGTATAGCATTGGAGTGCTTGAACATAATATCAATGTGGGCTGACATTCTATAACCTATATCTTGATGCAGCACTCCTATTTCTTTTTTCAGTTTGCGTCGCTCTTTACCATATTCTCCGATTACGAATAATAGGAGAATAATAATTACTAACTCTATTATTGCAATGGCAGTAAAAAACATATCAACAGTTCCTAGTTAATAAAGAGCGGAACACGATTACCATCGGTTGCATACCATACAGGCTCGTTTAACCTATAAAAATCATGAAAGGGCATGAACAAGTAGCGGCGGGTCGGTAAGTTCCGGCAATAGCGGTGAACGAGATTTTTTACTAGGTAATTGACATCTTCAATCTTGCGAGCAACCTGTGGCTCGCTATATTGCTGAGGTCTTAAAAAAGCATCGAACCAAATGTCTGTGTATATAAAGAGTGTTTTAAATTGGTTTATGTTGTGAGATTTTTTTCGTTCAATCGCTTTAAACATTTCTTCATAACGCATAATTTTTTCATTGAATACTCTGTCTACGGTTTTCTTTCGCTCTATCTCGCAAAGTAAAAACTTAGTGACTTCCTTTGGGTTAGAGCTTTCAATTCGGATAAGTATATCCGGTCGGACACCATAGAAACTTGAATCATAGCGGAATGTAAACTTTATATTAGGGTAAAGTCTTAGGAAACTAAGTGAGACGTCAAACTTCATACTTTCGTGCAAGACATTGTGGGGAGAGCGAGGATATTTTTTATATCTATATTCATCGCTTCTTCCGATGTAGTCTGACCCTTTCTTAGTCAGACAATAAAAAACCTCCCGGGCTTTATTAGCCGGCTTACCGATTGGTTCTATTTTCTCGATTAAGCAATCAGCTAGATACGACTTAATGAGTTTTCGGGTAAACAAAAGTCCTCCCTTATAGGTTTTAGCGGTAGGTGAATATAAGTTATTCAAGGTTGCTACTCCTCCAATGTCGAGGAGATTATTGAGTAGCAGTTTGCGGGTGGGCATAGAAATAAAAAATTACATGGCTAAGCTCGAATGCTCATTGACATGTAATTATCATTTCTCTGGATTACTTTTAGTATATCACAGTTTGATTTATTCGTGCAAGTCCCAAATTATTTTATACACTATTTTATTATGTGGCTATTCCTCCCGCAAGGGTAGCAACCCCTTTTTATACCGTCCGATTATTATTTATTATGAGGCGGTTAACAAGGGGTTGCTGTCCTTCGGAAAACTTCAGTTTTTACGAGGGACGTAATAGCCACACTATATTATTCATTTGCCATATTTTTGTTGAGGTCAAATGTGTTGAAACAGGTGAATAGAAAAGTATAAGGTGAATGTATCTGAGGATGATTTTGGGTATATACAGATACATATTCTGATTATTACTTTATTTAATTTTGTATAATATTTGTACTGTCAAATTATTTCCAAGGATTTTAATATTATTAAAATGTTATACTCAGTTGATAATCAAGTTACGCCTATAACAACAATACCTTACATAGAGCGTTATAATAGGTGGATTGAAGATTTAGCTCCGGCGGACCATGAAGCAATAATAGAAGAATTGAATAGAAGGATTGATGGCACAGAAATACAGACTTCTAGTTGGATTCCGGGGAAATGGGAAGGAACTGTCTTCATGGCGATATATGTAGCTTGTCAAATATCATTAATAATATGATATTGTTATTTTATTAAAATTCCAACAAAATAATTCCCTGAATCTCATTTTTATGAGTAACTACAAAAAAGCTCCGGCAGAAGGCGATAGAATTGATATAGGTGGTAAGCTACCTCAGTTTGATGCATTTGCTTGGTTTGTTTATAAGGAGATGATAAGCAATAATCTTGAATGGGTTAGAATAGGTGACCCTGAAGCTTTGACTCTCGATGATATTCAATACTCTACGAGAACAGAATTACAAGCATATCAGGTCAAATGGAGTAATCAAGAAATACCGAAGCCAATATCTTTTAAAGAGTTTATTGAATTAGTTCCTAAAATAATTGATGGATGGAAATCATTGAAAGTAAATGCTTTAAATTCTAATAAGAAGTTAAAAGTAAGTTTATTGACTAATAGACCTTTATCACAAAATGATATAATAACCAATGGCGATACTAAGTTGGGTTCATTCGAAGATTTTTATAATGGGGTTTGGAGGCTTTATAAATCTGGTCAACATATAGAAATACAATGGAGGAGAAAAATTGTCGAAATTTATAAAAGTTTAAAAATTTCAAAAAGTGATTTTAAAGAATTTTGCAATTGTTTAGAAATAATCACTTCATTTCAATTACCCAAATTTAATCAAGATAAACTTAAAAGCTTACAGCAAAAACAAGATGTATTAAAATTATCAAGATTCATTATAGATGAAGTTGCAAATAAAAACAAAGAAGTTCACTTTGCTTATGAGAAAATTATTAAAGCTCTGAATTGGGATTACCGCTTCAAGACAACTTTCCAGCACGATTTAATAGTAGATAAAAAGAAATACCAGCCGATTTCTGAAACTATAAATGGATTAAGCGATAAGATTCATACTCGTAATTCAGGTTACATTTTTTTAATTGGTAGTCCAGGTTCCGGCAAATCGACTTTATTGACACAATGGTCTAAAAATAGACTGGAAAAAATAATAAAATATTATGCATTTGATTTTACCAATCCTTCTTCACCTTTCAATAATTCGGAAAGAGGTGAAGCTATTCATTTGTTCTTCGATTTACTCATCCAACTTAAATCACAGAAGGTTTTTGATGAAGATATCTTACCATTTAAAACTGACCTTACTTATTTGCAAGAAATTTTTTACAGACTTCTTGACTATCTCAGTAATGATTATAAAAAAAATAATAAGAAGACAATTATTATAATTGATGGATTAGACCATATCCCTAGAGAATACAAGTCGGTAACCAAAACATTTTTATCTTATCTACCTAAGCCAAATGGAATTCCGGTAGGTGTTATTATTGTTCTAGGCAGTCAATCCTATGACTTAAATGACCTCAGTATTGAAATTAAAGAAGAATATAGAAAATCAGTTAATACCATAACTATTTCTCCATTCAGTAAAAAGACAGTCAATAATTATATATCGTCAAGTGAAATACGAACCACTCTTTCAAATAAACAAAAAGATATAATTTTTGAAAAATCGCAAGGACATCCATTATACTTATCATATTTAATAGAAGAAATCAAGTCTACAGATGACATAGATTCTGTTATAGCCGATTTTTCTACAATAGATGGATATATAGATAATTATTATAAAAAGATTTGGGAATCATTGAGACAGAACTCAGATTTAATAGAATTCTTAGGTTTGTTGGCAAGAATCAAAAGTAATATTAATCCACTATTTGTTAATGAATGGGGTTTTGAAAATATATATAGTGAATTCAATTCTAAGGCTTCACATCTTTTTGATAAATCAGAAACTAGATGGTCATTCTTTCATAATTCATTTCGACAGTTTTTAATATTTCAAACTAGTGTGAACCTTCTTACAGAGAAATTTGAAAAGAAAAAAGATATAGAGTATCATAAAAAACTGGACGAGAAATATAAAAATTCACAAGCTGAGCCTGTTTGGAAAAGGGTTTTTCATTTATTTAAGATTGCAGATTACGAAGAATCGATAGAAAGTGATTCCAATAATGCTTTTGTAGAATTTGTTAATTGTGCAACACCAGATTCTTTTTTTGACCAACTTATTAATTACAGACCGCCAGAAGAAATAAAGCAAGATATCAGACTTGGAGTTCAGATATGTGGAAGAAAAAAAGATATATATTTATTAATTCGTTATATATGTGCTTCTGCCGAATTAGAAAGTAGATTATTCCATCTTGACCCAACTTCCTTCTTTGAGCTGTATCTTCGTTTAAGTAAATCTCAAATAGCAAAAGATTATTTAAGATATGAAAACACGTTATATTGTTCTAAAAAATTTGCAATGAAGGCAGCCAGAATCTTTTATGAGCTCGGAGATAGAGTTGAAGCCAAGCTATTATTTACGTTAGCTGAACCGGAGAATGTTTCAGACTCAGGAATAAATATTACTGATGACGATTACAGATACGATGAATTGAAAGATATTTTAGAAGAGTGGGTTCAGACGTCTGCTATATTTTATCCTGTTGAAGAAATTATATTGAGGTTGAATAATATTAGCTATTCAGGCGGAAGAGATAAATTAGGCTTGAATGATACCGTTGATGGATTGAGAGTTGAGTTGTTATATAATCTTTGTTTATATCTTATTAAAGTATCAAGGTGGAAAGATGTTGAATTGGTTCTTGCAGAAATGAATCTAACCGAAAAATCTGACCGAGATTTTTACTTTAACATTCTATATGAGATTATTGAAGAATGTTATGAAAATAATAATATTGATGATGCAAAATTTTACCTGAAAAAATTATTGGGTTTGGTTACAATTAATGAGTGCCCAAACAAACGAAGAATTTATGTTGCAGATTTGATATACAAAGTTTTAAGTGACAATGAGCTTGTAGTAGAGTGGCTTAAAGGTGTTTCCCAGCCTGATACACCGGATTTATATGCTTCATATAATGAGAATACTTATAATAAATTCATACCTCGTATAAAACTTAATAAACTGCTTAATATATTAGGTGAAGGAGTTTCTATAACAGAGGCAGTCCCTGAAGCTACGGATGAAAAAAATATTATTGTCGTTGAATTCGAAAGAATGCTTTGTTTAATAACTAAAATTCTTTCAGATACAGTTATTGGAAAGGCTTTCTATGGTAATATTTCATCCATAGTTGACCCCATAGTAAAATTTTATTATAGAGACAGACATATTTCAGATAGCAACTGGTATAAACTTACTTTAGTCAGAGATAGTTATTATGAGTTTTTGATTTATTCAGTTTCCCAAATCAATAAAAGTTATTTTGACGATTTGGCTGAATACTTTTTTGAGGAATTCATAACAAGTGGTGAATTTTGGCATGTTGATTTAAAGAGAAAAATAATTTTGAACTTATTTGAGAATGGATATAACATTGAAAACTCAACACTACAGTTACAAAACTTGGAGTCTACAATGTTACAAGGTCAAGATATTTCTGGTCGTATAGAAGAATGTTCTAATCAAGCTAAGGCATGGTTAAAAATAGGAAGGAATGAAAAGGCTGAGCATTGGTTGAAGCAAGCTATGAAAGAATCTATAGGTATAGGTTATAGAAAAGATTATCAGTTTGATTCATGGTTAGAGTGGTTACAATTAGTAAATAAAATTGACCCAGCTAAAGCTACTGAGAGAATTTTATGGTTCCTGTCTCATCTTCAACATATTAAAGATACTACTGAATCTGCATATTATGGAGCTTCTCATAAATTGTTAGAAACTTCTTTGGCTTGGCAATACAGAAATGGAATAAAACAGTTTGAATGGCAATTGGACAAAGGATTGATATCATTTGAAAGTGCTTTGTCAATAGTAATTGAAGAAACTTTATCCAATTCTAAAGACATACAAATTTATAAGATTATTTTTGATTTGTTTGTTGAGGTTTTGTTACCAATTGCCGAAGCAATACATGATAAAATAATAAAACAATTATGTGAAGTAGGTTATAACATAATTGGTAATGAGTATTTAGATTTTGAAATCAATAAATTGGTAAATGCAATAAGGGTTCAATCATTGGAAGAAAATAGAAAGACTTATTTATCTACAATTTCTACATTTCTCAGTAGCAATGGCATCCCTTCTGAAAAATATAATCTCACTTTTGAAAAGAAAACAAGAAATGATAATACTGAAAGAGATACTTATGAAAGTAAATTAATTTTAAGTGGCGAGAATAAAACTCTTTTAGAAGAAGAAGTTTTGAATAAGATAAATTCGTTTGCGGATTTTTATGATTTGTTCACTAGAGAGGATAAAGTTAACTCGTATTTTAATTGGTCAAAAGTATTAGATAAAATTGGGCAAACTTTTAATATTAGTCAAATTAAAGAGTTAGCAAAATTAAATTTTAATAGGAGAGAGACACCTATATTTGCAAAGTTTAGTAGGATTGCAAGTGATTTGCAAGAGAATCAAATCGCAAAAGATTTAGCTTTTCGGGCATTAGAGTTATCAAATCCATCCGGTTGGGTGAAACATTATGACGGAGGAAGTAGGATAATTGCTTTAGATGCCTTAAAGTATATTTCACCTGAAGAAGGTTATGAAACTGCTTCAAATGTTTTCATAAATGATGTTATAAATGCTGACTACCCGGGTTATTTTGTCGAACATTTACATAAAATTTTACCTATAATATCAGAGTCTATAGATTTATTGAAAGTATGGGATGAAATAGAAGAATATTTAAAACGCCTTATGTCTAATAGTTCGCCTATAATTGACCTGCCGAATTTTTATAATGATGATTCTTCAATTTGTCATGGCATTATAGATTTACTTTTTTATCTAGCTCAAATCCCTGCAAATATTATTCATACCAAATCCCAAAAGGTAATTGCACAACACTTAAATATTGATAACGAGAAGTTAGTAGAGGAACTAAAAAAATTTTACAAGGATGGTGAAGAGCACCAAGAGTTATTTATTAACGTTTTATTATTATTGGATATTTATTCTCCAGAGAATGTCAATTTATTTCTTAGTGAATTAAAAAATTTAAGCTATTCAGAAAATTATTTTATCAGAAGCAATTCATTATTTTTAGTTAATAAATTTGATAAGTTATTCAGAACATCATTTTCTAAAAAAATACTGAGCCCGATTTATTCAATGTATATTTCACCTTCTAAAGCATTCCAAACAGAAAAAGAAGTTCAATCAACAGGATTTGTTGAAGATACTGATGACCCACATGTTTTGCTTAAAGTATTGGATTTGCAACTAGACATATTGCATATGGCAACCAGGATAGAAAGAATTAATTTAGAATATAAAGTAGTTAGCCTGATTAAAGAGTGGGGAGAATATTTTAAGGTTATATCAAGCTATGAAAAAAATATAAGGGCTAATCACCAAGAGATAGATTTAAAGTATACGTATAATAGACCAAGAGCTCTAGTTGCTCGGAGAGCTTTCATGCATGTTCTCACCGAGCTCATAGATTCAGGAATTCTAAGAGATTTTTCTGTAATGAAATACTTTGATTTTTATGACCATAGTTTAGATTTTATACCTGAAATTGAAAAGCCTGATTTTATTCAAATACTTGATGAACAAAATAGTCATTCTCTGAGAGAGGAATGGGTTAATTCAATTGATAGTAGTTCCAGAATTCAAGGGCAACTCATGTTATATAAACCAGAAATATATGTCATTGCAGAATATTCAAAAGTTAGAACTTTATTTTGGGGAAAACCCACAGAAATATATATGGCTCATTTAACATTTGACAAAACTACAAACAGAAATAAAAAATATTATATTTTTAATACTGATGCGACCAATGAGAAAACTTCCAGCTATTTACAAATTCATAATCAGGCTGAAAAAGATAATTTTTTTATAGTGCAATTGGTTAATAACTATTTTTCTCAGTCTGATATTAAATCACATTGGTTAGCATTTAATCCAGAGATAGCATATAAACTTGAATGGATTCCAGATGATACCAGATTATTTGCGTGGAAGAATAAGAATAATGAATTGATGGTGGAATCAATCTATTGGAGAAACGGAAATGTAGATATGGGACCCCCACATTTGTATAGTGAAGCAGGTGAAGGATGGTTCATTGCAGCTTCAAAGAAAGCCATAAAACAGATTTGTAATTCGAATAAGAATATCTTCTTAGAACAAAGGTTAACAAGAAAGTATTACAATGAAGGACGAAAATTTAAAAATTCAATTGATATAAAAAAATCATTTAGTTTAACTACTTAAGTTACTCAATAGAAGTTTTTAATATAAATTCAGAGACCATTATTGAAAGATATTTAATATTATAAAATATTTTGATATGACAGTAATTACTTACGGAAATTTACCGGATACAAATTTTATTGTAGTTGATACAATAGAATCAAGAGCAATTGAATTGAGGGAAATAAATAAAATATATACTATAAATACTCCTCAAAAGCATATAACAGGTTGCGGGACAGGTATAGCTTTACAAACGATTCATCAATATTTTGTTGCAGACCGACAAAAAGATTTTCTAAAAAACGTAGATAGGGATGAAGCAATTATTTATCTTAACAATTTCTTACTTAATGATTATCCTTATCCATATTACCCAATGAGGACGGATTTAGTTATTTGTGCTAAAGATGATGTATGGGAATGGAGTATTGATTTTGATAAAGCATCAAAATCTTTCATTAACTTAAGATTTGATAGACTAAAGGATGGTGAAATTAAACTTAACTGTTTTGGTGCTGTAACCAGTTTAACTAATTATGGTTACAATGTATTTAACATTGAAGACAAAATGTGGACTATAATAAGTTCTCAATTGCAAAATCATTTTTCAGGTTTTATTCCTCTAAACAATTACTCATATTCAAAGTTTAATAAAATAGACGGCAGTTTTTATTGTAAATTTTATGTAGAACCTCCTTTAGCTGGGAGCACACTATATTAATTTTTTATGATTAGTAAATGAGCAAAGAAGAAAAGAAAGATATTATCCCGTTATCTATTTACCAAAGCAAACAGATAAAGCCCGGTAACAATAAAATTGTTTTTGATTTTGGTTCTACTGTGTCAAATAATAACAAGAAATTACTGTATGAAAACGACGAATCGTTTTTAATACAAGAATCGATTAAGCCACCTTATACTATATCTGAGTTATTGAAATCTGTGAATATTAATTTTCCACAGTGTTGGCTATTAATAGAAATCCCAACTAAGTTTTTAATTAGTAATTGGAAATATGAGAAGCCTGGTGATATTGATATAGTTGCTGGTAATATTTCAAATGAGAATGAATTTTTATTCGAGTATATAGTAGGCATTCAAGTAAAACTCAGAAAAATAAGTTCCGCTGATGAGCTTAAATCGTTTCCTTCAGGAACAGGAACAAAACAAAGCTATTATACAGCCCACATGGGATTTGATAGGACTTTACTTTTGCATTTTTTAACACGTGAACCTAAAACTTTACCAAGTGGATATGCGGAAAGTTGGAATCCCATAGTTAATTCAGATTTTTTTAGAGGAATTAATGCATCTAAAAATTTGATAAAGGAAAGGTCTAATAAATCAAGAATATTATATGGGTATGGAATATTAGGGTGGGGACAGGCTTTAGGATATGATTGGAATGAGTGCGGAGCATACTCGACACAATTATTATATGAACCACCATTAAGACCGTTACGTGATAAAGTCGAAGTCTGTGCAAATAGAGAAACGTTTATCGAATCAGTTAAAAACATTTTACGAAAACATACACCTAATAGACACCCCTTTATTCGTAATTTTAAGAAATGATAATACAGTTATAAAAAGAGTATTGAATAGAATTGTGAAAATATTCAAATCCATGCTAAATTTTTTTTTGAAGGTATTCCGTAAGAATAAACGAGCCAATGACAATCTACCTTTAAAACCTCATTCTCGAATTCAGAAAATTTTAATATCAACTTCGAGTAGATTGACAGGTGAATATTTCAAAGACAATAGATTGTATATAGCAAACGCTTTTCCTTCCATTATAGACAGAGTAGGATTTGAAAGTAGCACCACAGAAAATCCATATTGTAGAAATTATTATATTGTTACTTTTTATTTTCATGATGCAGGATTTAACGCAGGAACCGTTATCTTACTGAATGACCTTACAAAAATTGGTGAATATTTTTGTATCTGCTTAAGTATTCTTTATGGTAAAAGATTCGATTATCACGGAGTAATTGAAAATAAAGGTATCTTTGGCGTTCCATACCTTCAAAATATACAACCCATTACAAATTACAACTATACCTATAACAATCATCGGAAAAGAGTTGATTTGGATATAGAGTTAAATTTAAAAAATGTGAGTAAGATTGAGAGGTTGTTTCTAGACGACACTTTGAATGTTAAGTTTGAGAATTTCTTTGAAACAGCTGGAAGGTTTTATTTAAATGCCTTACAAATATTTGATACTGAACCAGAATTATCTTATTTAAATCTAATTACTTCTCTAGAGATACTATCCAATTATTATGAATACACGGAGACTGAGTTATTAGATGAAAATTTAATTAAACTATTTGATGAGATAAAAAATAACTTAGATAATGGAGAACAAAAGCTAAAAGATATTAAGAAGACATTATTCCAAGTAAGAAAAAAATACTGGTTGTTAGTTAATAAGCTTATAAATAATAATTTTTTTAGTGTTACTGAATCAAATATAGATTTATTTTCGTTTAAAAAAGTGAATTTTGAAAAAAATATTAAGTCTGCATATGACCTCAGGAGTAAATTTGTTCACACAGGTGCAAGTTTCGGGAATTCTATTAAGACAAATGTTTCAATAATGAATGAGTTACCTTTAGGCAATACTATGTTGAATCCTAGAAATAGAGATTTTGAAAAGATACTAGATAAAAGTCCTTGTTTCACAGGTTTAGAAAGAGTAGTTAGATATTGTTTGTTGAGTTTCATTCATAAAGAAGCATTCCCATTTGATAATAGATTGGATTAGTTGTGAGTTATAATTATTCCGATTCTTTATTTAGTTTCTATAATGACATATCTGTTAATAGATACCCAGAATTCACTGATTACTTGAAAGAGACTAAGATTGAAATTATTAATGATTTCATAGGTAATGAAAATAACATTAAGTTATTTTATGAGTCATTTGTTTATAGAGATAACTATAAGGTGTTTTTATGCGGAATTAATCCTGGTATAAGAGGAGCAGGACAAACTGGGATTCCATTTATGGACTTCAATACTTTGGGAAAGATTTTTTCGACACAAGGAATAAGAAATAATTTACAGGGATATGAAGGTAGTGCAAATTATTTCCAAACGATTGTCAAGGAGATTGGTTATGAGAGGTTTTACAATACATTTTATGTAACAAATATATCTTGTATAGGTTTTTATTGCATCGGTAATAAGGGCAGAAAAGTTAACATGAATTATTACATACTGCCTGTAAAATTGCAACATATATTATACCTAAGTTTATTAAAAGAAATTGAATTATTGAAACCGGAACTTATTATTCCTTTGAGTGAGGAAGTTGAGATAACGTTAAAAAATATTAGAGAAGATTTTAGATTAAGTTTTGAAATAGAACAAAGATTGAAACATCCCAACTTTTGTAACATGAGAAGCAAAAATTTTGCAGTATGGAAACAAGAGTATATTTCATTACTGCAGAAATATCTTTAGAGGCAGAGATGAGAGGATTAAAGGGGAAGACAGAGAAGGAAGTAATCCAAATGATTGGTATAAGTAACTTTTTGAGAAACTAAAACTTATTTTAACTATAATTTAATATTAGTTAATTTGTGTAATTCCCGCCTAAAATTTTACACGAACTTATTGTTAAACTGTTATTATGGCAATTAAGAAAAAAGAAAACGTAGAAGAACCCTTAGAAAAAAAACTCTGGAAAGCGGCTGATAAACTCCGTAAGAATATGGATGCAGCCGAATACAAGCACGTTGTATTAGGATTAATTTTCCTGAAATACATTTCTGATGCTTTTGAAGAATTGTTTCAGACACTTACCTCATAGAAAAGCGAAGGAGCAGACCCGGAAGATAAGAATGAATATATTGCTGAGAAGGTTTTTTATGTCCCACCTTCTGCACGCAACTATTGATTGGACAATAAGAGAAAGTGCAAGAGCAAAGTTGATGGTATTAGTAAAGCGAACTCTTACAAAATATGGTTATCCTCCAGACAAACAACAGAAAGCGATTGATACCGTTTTAAAACAAGCTGAGTTACTTGCTGATTATTGGGTAGGAACTAATTAATATAGATATTAGGTATTACTCGTTTAGTTGATAGGCGATACCGATTCGAGTATATTTGAATTATAACACTTAATTTTATTATTAGTGACTAATTAGTTACTCTTGGTTACGAATTAGTGAAAATGTTTAAGGTAAATGAAGGTGGTAACTGTCAAAATCATGAGATTTTGGTAGTTTTTTTAATGCACCCGTAGCTCAATTGGATAGAGCGTCTGACTACCGCATCGATGACATCTACCATTGGTTTTATCATAAATGAAATTTAGTTTATCATTATAATTCATGGGTACAAATATAATTAATAATCTTACGTTTACAAATGCTCATCGATTATTAAGATTAAGTATAAAGACAATTCTCTGGCACAACTTACTACTCGTTGGATTTACTTTTATTACTAATACCCTTTAAAAAGTCATCAAGCATGTCAATTCGTAAAAACTTCACATCAGTCTCGAAAGGAGGGAAAGAAGTCCACCAATAATTTCTGCGTATTACAAAAATTGATTCTACTTCCAATGGTTCGGAAGTATTTAGAGTCCAATTTAGTGATTTCATAATATCAATTGATTTTTTTTTCAGAAAATTCTCTCTCTTCAAAACTTTTTCAAAATATCCCCTATTGGTATTATCTCTTCCAAAAAAACGTTCTCTTAGTCTTCTGGCATCTTTAACACAAAATGGGGGCTCTAAATCTTTGCACTCAACATTTAAAACAATATTAGATTCTGGAATGAGTGCCAACACATCGTAATCCCCCAAATTGGTTGGGTACTTTTTTCTTTTTTCGATTTTATGAAGTTCACAATTTTTTCTATAGTATTTAGTATAACGCTTAATAATCTCTTCAGCTCGGATGTTCAATCCTTCACTAATATTTCCTCTCTCCTTACTTAATAGTTTTCTAATCTCTTTTGTTTTGATTTCATACGGAAACATTGCTGATGAAGTATTAGCAATCCAAATTTCCTGAGTTTTTCTCGTTGAGTAAGCACCCCAAACATATTCATCGTTAATCCTTATTAGTGGCTTTAAATTATAGCGCATAGGTCTTTTATTATGTTCCCAAATTGGTAAATCTTCACAGGGCTCTGATTGATCAAGAATAATTAACAATTCTTCACGCTTTAATGTAAGAAAATCTATAATCTTATCAAATTGGTTTTTAGTAATTGTTATAGACTCTATAGCTTTCTGTGCGACTTCGAAAATATTTTCTTTAGTTGTAGTATAATACGAACATTCTTCTGCCGATGCATTAAAATTTGGCCATAGTTTTAAAACTTGTAGGATTGAATTAAGTGAATGAAGACTAAAACCCAAATCATTACTGAATCCTTTGTCAAGATTATCAAGAAATTGTATTGTATCTCTTGTTGAATCTGATCTATCCTCTGGGTTGCCTGCGGTTTCCAAGTCTATTGCAGCTTCACGTATTCCAAAGGATTTTTCTTTTGATTCAAAATCTTCATTATAATTGACATCTACCCTAAAATCCTCATCCACAGTGATGCCTGTTGGAGCTAACGAATAGTGAATCATATCACTGCCAGTCTGAATAACATGAAGCCAATCAACTATTGCGAGTAACTCTTTCAAATCATCATCACTTAAACCTTCCAATCCCGATGGAGTAAGCTGCACAAACTTTTCAATCAAATAGCGGTAATTTTTATGGTCTTTTATATATTTAGTATGATTTTCAGAGTATCGTTCCTCCCGGCTATAATTTACTTCTTGATTTAACGATGCTTCATATGTCAATTTATTCATTTCATATTTATGGTTAAGAGCATCTGTTTTAGAAATCAAATAACCAATTGATTTGCTAAAGTTATATTTCGAAACTTTAATGTTTACTAAATTTACAATCTCTTTCTTCAATTTATTAAGTATATTCTTAGCTTCTTCAACAGAATAATCACCAGGTTTAATACCATTTTCAAAAGCCATTTGTGCAATAGATTTCTTTGCAGCTTTAAAGTCATGATGTTCGGGTAGTATTATCTTTTCAAATTCAGGAAAGGCTGCGGGCTTATCGAAAATGTTAATTTTGAACCGAGGTGGTTTTGAGGAATCTTCTTCTATTGTTTTAACCACATCCGTAACTTCTACCTCTACAATTTCATTAATCTTTCTTATGACAATTGTAATAAGATTAATCTCAAATTGTCTGTCTTTTGAATTAGATAATTGTTCATATACTTTCTCATAATTGAAACTTAGACGGATGCTGGGTACATCTTCTTTAGGATACCCTCTGTCCATTTTAAAAAGATTCTCCTTAGGATCCAAATGTTTAAGATAACTTAAATCTTCATCTGCTTCCGCAGTCACATATGGAAAAATAAAAATCTGTATTTTATAAAACTTTGCAAAAAATGGATGTTTAGATAATTCATCTTTGTATTCATTAAATCCATCCTGAATAATTTCCATTAACAGATTAGCGATTCTACCATGCTCCCAACTCATTTTTTCGAATGGTCCATTTATATAAATGTCAGTCAAATTTATTTTAATGTGCAACAAGCTCATAAAAATATTTTTAGATACTAATCGTATAAGATTATTTCCTGCATCTACAATTTCATAAGTTCTTGGATGCGAGAACAGGTGATTTGTTGGATATTTATTCCAAAATTTTTTTAAAGAATCATAGCGAAAATTTGAACCCCAACCAGGAGCGAGTGAAATATGAGTAGGGTTTCTAGCACCCGAAATAAGAATTCCTACAGAATCTTTATAAGCTCCGTACATATCCAAAACTGTATTAAGAGGATTTTTATTATCTTTTTCCTTGTCCAGAAAATCAAAAAAATCTTCAATATCTTTGATATCACCTATTTCGTCAATAATTCCAAGGAAGTCCTCTAGGGACAAAACATGTCCTGTTATCTCATTTGGAATTCCAAAGTAACTAATTGAGAAGGAAATTCTAGGCATTATAGTAAGAATTGTTGGCTCAATGTTTTTTGCTTCTTCATTTTGTGGTCTAAATCCTATTACATTGTTTTCTTTTTCTGTTCTTAAAAGTATGGTTGTAGGGTTTTGTTTTAATATCTCCATATCTCTTACAAAAACGGAAGAAAAATCATTAAGGTTATCTTGAACTTCTATTTCGCTATAACAGAGGTTTAATAGGTATACTAAATAAAGTTTATTTTTTGTTGTAAATGCACACGAATAAATTGACTCCGAAGGAGCGTTGCAGATTTTATCAAATGGGCTTACAGAATTATACAGATCACTAATTTTTGTTCTTTTGAAAATATAATTTGCTAAGGATTGATCGAACTTTAGTTTATACCTAGGTTCTTTTTCTAAAATATCCTTTTTATTATTCTGAAAAATATCTCCCCAGCTCTCAACGAGCATAGATAGAAATCTCCTAGGTAATATTGGGTAAAATATTCCTGTATATTCAATACACATGAATCTGAAATTTTTGTCTTCGTGAAAATCATCAAGAAAAATATTTACCTCTACATTATTAGGATCTACATCACCTATTTTACAAGAAAACGTTTTCAAAAACTCACTTGGAATATGATTGAGATTTGAACTTTCATAAAAATTCTTATTACTTTGCCAAAAATCTTTGTCGGGACATTCCATATTACCAGTATGAATATCCAAAACATCTTGTGAAACAGAATTATTTTCGATAGTGTTTATAATATTTTGCTGTAACGACAATACGTTTTCAAGTTCGGCTATCGGCGATCTCTTTATAAGCTCTAAATAAGTTTTGTTAATGATAGAGTGCGTCAAGTTAAATGCATCAAGGTATTCATAAATTCCATCAAAATTATTACCGTAAAACATTTTATATAATTTATCATTGTGGAAATACCTTATTTCTCCCCAATCGGTTTCTGGAACGTAATCCTCAAACATTGGGAACTCCGGCAATAACTGTTTAAGATTATCAGTAAAAGTCTTAAAATCTTCGTAAGTGTCTATCACGTCATGCTGAGTAAAATCCTCTTCCTTCATTGAGACAAATATCATGTATGCTAACTGCAATTTAACTTGACTTGATATATTTCTTAACCACAGAGAAATTAGCAACAAGGATTCAAGAATATCTTTAATACTGTAATTTGGAAAAAATGCTTTAAGATTTTTTAGGGCGAGATTATAATCAGTCTCGAATTGATTTTTTTGTTTTTCTAATGTTTCTTGTAAAATCTTTTCAAGTTCTTCTTTTTCTTTCATAGGCTAATGTAGATTAACTGAGGTTAGAAAATTATAATTGTTGAGATAAAGCAAAATCTACGTTCATAGTTCCTAAATATAGATATAAAAATTTAATTAATTTATTATTTAATAAAATTATTTAGATTTTTAAGTATTTTTGTAAATTACTAAAATAGTTTGACAGAAAAACATCACTATATATCACAGTTTTATTTAAAATATTTCTCTCCTGAAAACAAAAGGGGGATGATTTGGGTTTATTCTGAAGAGCGACCAGCGTTACTCTCTATTGAGAAGCACGTTGCATCAATTGACAACTATTATATGATTGATAAAACCGAAGGTGAATCAAATATTATTGAGAAAAAGTTTGGTGAAATCGAATCACAAGCTGGAAGGGTAGTTAAGAAATTAAGCGAAAATAATTTGAATCTCACCCAAGACGAATTAAATATACTTATACTATTCATGTCTTACTTAAGAGCAAGAATTCCGGCTTTTAGAGATTCCGTAAATAATCCGATAACTATGGAACGAAAACTGATTTTGAAAATGCTTGCTCAAAATGAGGATCTATATAATAAGGAAATGGAAGAAACATTAAATGAACTTACTGAAAACGAAAGATTCACATTTTCAGAATTCAAGGAATACATATCTCAAAATATAGATAAATTAGATTTAAAAATGAGCCAGAATGAATCGGTGAAAACGATACTTTTTGCAGCGACTGAACTTCAAAATATGTTCTCACAAATGAAATGGAATTTTCTGATTGCTCCAAAAGATTTTTATTACATTACATCCGACAGACCTGTTTTCCCATTTATGAACAATTGGAAGATATCTTATCAGCCAGGATTTGCCTTTAAAGATGTAGAAGTGTATTTTCCTGTAACACCTAAAATCTGTATGATGGGTACATATAATGATTTAATTACTACACGTATTGTCAGTGAGGATATTGTCAATGTTATTAATGCAAGGATTATGAAAAACTCTTATAAATATTTATATTCAAATATGAATGAATCACAATTATCAATACAATCCAATATTACTTTGGATAAAATGGAAAATAAAATTTAATGAGATATTTTTTTTGAATTTTTTCCGCTACGATTTGGCTACGATTTATATTCAATTGAGTAGAAAATAGGATGTTTCAGAGAATATAGAGAATGATTAAGTGATAGAAATTACTAATACTTACAAAAATTGAAATCAGCACTCAAAGACTGTCACTCAGGAGGTCGCGAGTTCGAATCTCGTCGGTTCCGCATCAGAAGTCCGTTAACAAGCGGACTTTTTAATTTTTAATAAAACTTATGTACGTGTTAATTACTTCAATTGGGGGTTATATTTGTAAAAGTCATTTAAAGAACATAAACAAAAACCTATGAGCTTTAAGACATTACAAATCGCAGTCCTTCTTTCTTCAGCAATCCTGTTTTCTCAAACATATTCTCTTAGAGATGCTTTTCTAAATTTAACCTTTACTTCTATAACTGAAATGGTCTCTTCAAATGACGGGACAAACCGAATGTTTGTTACCCAGCAGCGTGGAATTATTTATGTGCTGCCCAATGACTCATCAATAACAACTCCCAAAATTTTTCTGAACATATCAGACAGAGTTGCTCAAACCGGATATACACCCGGTTTACTCGGTCTGGCTTTTCACCCCAATTACATTAACAACAGATATTTTTTTGTGTTCTATATTTCCAACGAAAATACTCCGCTGCGAACTATCATTGCACGTTATACAACAAGCCCGACGAATCCGGATTCAGCATTAAAAAATAGTGAGCTAATTATTTTGACAATACCCCGTGAAATTCCGGTTAACAATGCCGGCAAGTTGGCGTTTGGACCGGACAACTATCTATATATGGGCGTAGGTTATGGTGGTCCCGGCGGCGACCCGGAAAATGTTTCTCAAAACAGAACATTGCTGCTGGGAAAAATTCTCAGAATCAATATTGATTCTTCTTCGGGTGGAAATAATTATTCAATCCCACCAACCAATCCGTTTTACGGAAACTCACAGGGATGGCGTCAGGAAATATTTACGTGGGGTATGAGAAATCCGTGGAAGTTTTGCTGGGATATTCCGACTAACAGAATGTGGGCAAGCGACCCGGGGCAAGGTGATTGGGAAGAAATTGATATTATTCAGAGCGGAAAAAATTACGGCTGGAGAATGTGGGAAGGTAACTCATGTTATGTGGGGCCTTGTGACACAACAGGAATGACTTTTCCTATTTGGGTTTATAGTCACGCTCTTGGCTGCACAATTGTCGGCGGATATGTTTATAGAGGAACAATTATTCCTGAACTTGTTGGCAAATATATTTATGCTGACCACTGCTCTGGTAAAGTATGGGCTTTGACATGGGATGGAATTAATCCGGCAACAAATCAATTGCTGTTAACTTCAGGTTTCTTAATTTCATCGTTCGGAGTTGAGCAGAACAATAATAATTTTTATGTCTGTCAGTATTCAACAACCGGAGCCGGTAAAATCTATAAGCTGATTTCCGACCCGATTGGAATCAAGCCGGTTTCAAATGAAGTCCCAAATGAATTTTCACTAAGCCAGAACTATCCGAATCCATTTAATCCGACAACAAAAATTAAATTTGATATTCCCGTAGGGGACGCATATATGCGTCCCGTACAAATGAAAATCTATGATGTTCTTGGCAGAGAAGTTACAACCCTTGTCAACGAACAACTCAAGCCGGGAATTTATGAAGTTGATTTTGATGGAAGTAATTTTGCAAGTGGGGTATATTATTATAAAATCATAGCGGATGATTTCACACAAACAAGAAAGATGGTGTTGATGAAATGAGAAAAATATTATTCTTATTACTAATTACTAATTACTCATTACTAATTGTTCACGCACAGGTTACACAGGAATGGGTCTCAAGATATAACGGACCACCGGGAAACAGCAGCGATGATGGAAATGTTCTTGCAATAGATGGTGCGGGGAATGTGTATGTGACTGGTCATAGTGTTGGAAGCACATCATTTGGCGATTATGCCACTGTAAAATATAATTCTGCTGGCGTTCAGCAATGGGCAGCAAGATATAACGGACCGGGAAATTATTTTGAGAGACCTTATGCAATTGCTGTTGACGGCTCAGGAAATGTTTATGTGACAGGCAGAAGCACGGGAATCGGGACTGGTTATGATTATGCTACAATCAAATATAATTCATCCGGTGATTCCGTTTGGGTGAGAAGATATAACGGACCGGGAAATGATAATGATGAAGCACGTTCAATCACAGTCGACGGTTCGGGGAATGTCTATGTGACTGGTTGGAGCCCGGCAGGCAACGGACTAGATGACTATGCCACAATAAAATATAATTCATCCGGTGATTCCGTATGGGTACGAAGATATAACGGACCAGCAAGTAGCAGCGATGAGGCATATTCAATCGCAGTGGATGGCTCGGGGAATGTGTATGTTACAGGTCGGAGTATTGGAAGCGGATATGACTATGTCACAATAAAATATAATTCCTCTGGTGTTCAGCAGTGGGTAGCAAGATATAATGGACTGGGAAATGGCTACGATGTAGCACTTTCACTCGCAGTTGACGGACCCGGAAATGTGTATGTTACAGGTGGGAGTTATGGAAGCGGAACAAATTATGACTATGCAACAATAAAATATAATTCGTCCGGCGTTCAGCAGTGGGTTCAAAGATATAACGGACCGGGAAATGGTGATGATGCAGCTTATTCAATCGCAGTTGACGGTTCGGGGAATGTGTATGTTACAGGTGGGAGTTATGGAAGCGGAACAAGTTATGACTACGCCACAATCAAATACAATATTTCAGGCGTTCAGCAGTGGGTTCAAATATATAACGGACCCGGAAACAGCCTTGATGATGCATATTCACTCGGATTGGACGGCTCTGGTAATGTGTATGTGACAGGTCAGAGTATGGGAAGCGGAACAGATAGGGATTATGCCACAATAAAATATAATTCTGTAGGCGTTCAGCAATGGGTTGAAAGATATAACGGACCGGGAAATGGTGGGGATGTAGCACGTTCCATCGCATTGGATGTTTCAGGGAATGTGTATGTAACAGGTGAGAGTGCCGGAAGCGGAACTGGTTTGGATTTTGCTACAATAAAATATTCGCAGCAAGTTGGCATTCAGCCAATATCAAATGAGATTCCTGAGAGGTTTTCTTTATCACAAAATTATCCTAATCCGTTTAATCCAAGCACAGTTATCAGTTTTCAGTTAGCAGTTAACAGTTTCGCTTCGCTTAAAGTGTATGATTTACTCGGAAGAGAAGTTTCAACGCTTGTAAACGAAAAACTTAATTCAGGAATTTATGAAGTTGATTTCGATGGAAGTGATTTTGCGTCAGGTGTTTATTATTATACACTAACAGCAGACCCTGAAACAAGTTCAGGGTTCAGAGAGACAAAAAAGATGGTTTTGCTCAAATAACCTGTCCGCCGAATTGAAAAGGGCATTTATGGGCTTGAATTGAGGTTCTGTATAAATGCAGGAGGCATAAAAAAGTTTGGGCGGGGGTTCTGCTGAACAGCAGGAGGCATAAAAAAGTTCGGGCGGGGGTTCTGCTGAACAGCAGGAGGCATAAAAAAGTTCGGGTGAGGGTGTCGCTGAACAGCGAGAGGCATAAAAAAGGTTGGGTGAGGGTGTCTCTGAACAGCGAGGGGCATAAAAAAGTTTGGGCGGGGGTGTCTCTGAACAGCGAGGGGTCAAAATTAATGCAAAATCTCAATAAATATTTCTAACAAAATCCCGAAAAACTCATGAAAGAAATAATTTTAAAAGTTCATAAGAAGTTTGAAGTATTAATAATCACCGTCATACTTATAATGATGATGCTTGTTGTTGCGGCGGCAGTGTTTGATATGGTCGTAGGGCTGATTGGAACGTTCAGCTCATACACTTCTGCGGATGATTTTATAACCGTAAGCGAGCTTCATGATTTGTTTGCGTCCTTCCTTTTAATTCTCATCGGCATCGAGCTTCTTGAAACTGTGAGAATGTATCTTAACGAAAATGTTATCCGCGTGGAAGTCGTTCTGGTCGTTGCAATAATCAGTGTTGCACGTCATGTAATAGACCTCGATAATTTTAAAAGCGACACGCATAATATTCTTGGCACTGCCGGTTTAATCCTTGCCCTAACCGCAGGATATTATTTTATCAAACGTGCGAATAAAATTTCAGCCAAAAACTCTGAGCATAAAAGCTGACTCATCCTTTCAATTAATCCCCACTCATTAATCATTATTCATTATTCAATATTTCGGTATATTAGTAAAATTTTTTTACAGAAAGGTAAATTTAATGTTTAGAAAAATAGCTCTGTGCTTCTGTGCAGTTTATTTGTTATCATGTTTCATAAGCTGCGGAAAAAAAGATGATTCAAAAACAGACGGCAAAAGAAATGACTCGTTGGTCAATTCTTTAATCAAGAAAGACCCGTCAGGAAAAGATAAAGTGATGCTGAAGTATATCGTGAAAAAAGGTGACAAGCTCAGTTACCGCATGACGGCAAAAACTTCAACGATGGATAACAGTCCTGCAACTGACGGTAAAGACATTACGCAGGACAACGAAATCAATTATGTTTACAGCAAAGAAGCAACCGATGTCGATGCAACAGGCATTATAACATACCGTGTGAACTTCGACTCGATTTCAATTTCAGCAAAGCAGGACAGCCAGTTTGTGGTTTATAAATCCAACGTAAAAGATTCCGTTCAAAGCAATCCGGCGTTCCTGCAATATAACTCAGTCGTGAATGTTCCGTTTTTCATCCGCGTTAGTGTAGAAGGAGAAATTACCGATGTGTATGGGATAGAAAAAATTTACGAGAATCTTTTCAAAGCACTTGGCGATACTTTGAAAGAAGAAGAGAAGGCACAAATCAAAGAATCGTTTGGGAAGGAATCGATTAAAGAAATTCTTCAGCAGGAGTATCAGACATTTCCTAAGAACGATGTTCTTGTCGATTCAAACTGGGTGAAGACATATAACACACAGCTTCTGGTTTTTAATATTATGAACTCGGCTAAATATACTTTGAAGGGAATAGAAGAGAAGGACGGGGCTAAGCTTGCAAAGATTGAAGCGATGCTGACTGTTGATTTCTTAAATAAAGAGGCAACGGAAAAAGGGATGAAGCTCGTGATTACAAATTCCGAAACAAGCGGCTCGGGAAAAATTACTTTTAATCTTACACGCGGTTGTATTACTTCAAAAGAAACTATGACTACTTTAAAGCTTGACTTAAAAATGACTGCACAAGGTCAGACGGCTAACTCAAAGCAAAGTGTTATAACAAATCTGAGTGTAACGCTTTTGAATTAATTTTGAATTTATGGCTTCGAAGAATTTAGAAGTAATATCCAATCCTCTTTGCGATGTAAATCTTACCCGGCTGAGAGATAAAAAAACTTCTCACTCCGAGTTCAGAGAAATTGTCGACCGCTTGTCCTCCTTTCTTGCGTATGAGTGTGCGGGCGAAATAAAAACTGTCCCCAAAAAAATTCAAACGCCCCTTGCACCTTTCACAGGAAAACAAATCAGCGGTGAAATTGTTCTTGTGCCAATATTGCGTGCAGGGCTTGGCTTGATTAACGGATTTCTGAAATTAATGCCGACAGCAAGAGTAGCTCACATCGGAATCTACCGCAATGAAGAAACTCTGGAACCGATTGAATATTATTTTAAGTTTCCGAAGCTGAAAAACATTTCATCTGCAACTGTAATTATCCTCGACCCGATGCTTGCAACCGGCGGAAGTGTTTGTGCAACAATCGACAAGCTGAAAAAGAAAGGTGCAAAGAAAATAATTGTTGCAAGTGTTGTCTCTGCACCGGAAGGAATTTCGGAGGTTCACAAAAATCACCGAAGCGTGAAAATTATAACATGTGCCCTTGATAAAAAGCTTAACAAACTTGGTTACATTGTTCCGGGACTCGGCGATGCAGGTGACAGAATTTTCGGGACGAAATAAATTTTAACTAACCTCCGCACTCAATACACTCAACACATTTCGCACCTTAAGACTTGCCAAAAGATTCACACATAGTAAAAGTCGGCAAAAGGAAAGTTGAGCTTTCAAACCTCAAGAAAATTCTTTTCCCGGATGATGGAATAATCAAAGCTGAGGTGATTGAATATTATCTCAAGATTGCTCCCACGATTTTAAATCATATAAAAGGCAGACCACTTTCGCTCGTCCGTTACCCTGATGGGATTTACGGCGAGAAATTTTTTCAGAAAAACCGCCCCGACTGGGCTCCCGATTGGATTGAATACGTTGCTCTCGGAAAAGATAAGGAAAAAAAAGATTACATCATCGCAACAGAAGAAGCATCGCTTGTATGGCTTGCAAACTTAGCATGTCTTGAGCTTCACCAGATGCATTCTAAAAAGCCGAATTACGATAAACCAGATTACATGGTGTTCGACCTTGACCCTCCCAAAGGATTTAAGTTTGAGATTGTCGTTTCAATTGCTGTTGAGCTTAAGCATCATCTTGAAAATTACGGTTACCATCCGTTTGCAAAGACAACCGGCGGAAAAGGAATCCACGTCGTCGTTCCCATCGAGCAGAAATGGGATTTTCATAAGGTGTTTGAAACTGCACAGGAAATTGCAAAGCCGTTTGTAGATGAACGCTCAAAGGAGCTGACGCTTCACATAAAAAAAGATGCGAGAAAAGGAAGAGTGCTGGTTGATATTTACAGAATCAGACAAGGTCAATCGATAATTTCTCCTTACAGCATCCGCGGAAATAAAGGAGCACCCGTTTCTATGCCGCTCAGTTGGGAGCAACTGGAAAAATTAAAAGACCCGAAAGAATATAATCTGACCAACGTTCCGGAAATTGTGAACACAGAAGGAGATGCGTGGGAAGGGATTTCAGCTTATTCTGTTGAGCTGCACACAGAAAGAAAATCAACGGGGAAATCTTCAAAAAATTTAAAGCCCTCAAAGAAATATAAAACACCAGAGCAGCTGGAAAAATATTCAACGAAAAGAGATTTTGAAAAAACTCCCGAACCTGCAGCAGAAGTAAAAGAAGAAACAGGCAACAGGTTTGTAGTTCACCGCCACCATGCATCGCGTCTGCATTATGATTTGCGTTTGGAGAAAGACGGCGTATTAAAATCGTGGGCTGTGCCTAAAGGGCTTCCGCCCGCTCCCGGAGTAAAACGGCTTGCCGTTCAAACCGAAGACCACCCGATGGAATATCTCAAGTTTGAAGGAACAATTCCGAAAGGACAATACGGCGGAGGAGACATGTGGGTTTATGCATCGGGCAAATATGAAATCACTAAAGATAAAAAAGACGGATTCTATTTTCGTTTGCATAGTCCGTCGGTTAGCGGCGAATATAGGATTTATAAAATTAAGGTGAAGGATTACCTTTTAGAGCGTGTTGACAGACCGCAGGTTGATTGGCTTCATGATAACATCGAGCCGATGCTTGCACAACCGAAAAAAGAAGTACCGCTTTCGGAATCATTTATTTACGAAGTGAAGTGGGACGGAATAAGAGTGATGGTTTCGCTTGATGAAGGTAAAATCACTTTGAGAAGCAGGAACAATATCGACCTCACAAAGAAATTCCCTGAGCTGTTGAATGCAGAGAAATCTTTCCGTGGAACGTGCGGACTTTTCGACGGAGAGATTGTTTGCCTCGATGAAAAAGGCAGACCGGATTTTAAAGAAGTTATTCACCGCATGCAGCGTTCTGCCGAAGGAGATATTGAAAGAGTGATGAAAAAAAATCCTGCCTATTGCTATTTGTTCGACATGCTCTATCTTGACGGCAGAGCAGTTGTTAACGAGCCGCTTCTGAGAAGACGAGAGTGGCTCAAGGATTTAGTAAAAAAAGATTCATCATATCGTCTGAGTGAAATTGTGGATGACGGCGAAGCATTATTTGCAGCCGCTGGTGAGCTTGGACTTGAAGGAATAATGGCGAAAGATAAAACCAGCAAATATTTTCCCGGCAAGCGAACGGATACGTGGTATAAAATTAAAGTCAGGCAGACAGCGGAGAGCCATATTATTGGTTACACCAAAGGAAAAGGTTCACGTGAGGAACATTTCGGAGCACTGCACCTGGGTGATTATGCAGAAGGTGATATTGAATACAGAGGAAAAGTCGGAACGGGATTTGATACCAAGATTATGAAAGAAGTTTATTCGGAATTGAAAAAGCTTAAGGAAATTAAAAAGCCAATCAAAGAGAAAGTGCTGGATGAAAAGCAAACAATTTGGGTAGAGCCGAAAATTATTTGTGAAATCGAGTATTCATCTATAACCAAAGACGGAGCTTACCGTGAAGCAGTGTTTGTGAGATTGAGACCTGATTTGATGTGAGTTCACAATTTAATAAATTACTGTATCACGGTTGGATATTCATAAATTATTAGTTAATTTAGTTTAATAAAATAAAGGAGTCAAAATGCGTTCCATCTGGAAAGGACATATTAGGTTTTCGCTTGTTACAATTCCAATCTGCATTTATAATGCAATCGAAACTTCCGAATCAATCAGCTTCAAACAGCTTCACAGGGAAGATAACGGACAGGTTGGTTATGATAAGCGTTGCAAAAAATGCAACAAGGCAGTCAAAGCAGAGGACATTGTTAAGGGTTATCAGTATGAGCCCGACCAGTTTGTTATTGTTGAGCCCGAAGACATTGCCAAGCTTAAATTAAAAAGCACAAAGGTCATCGAGATTGAGAGCTTCGTCGATGCATCGGAAGTTCACCCTACACTTTATGACACACCTTACTACGCAGGACCTGACGGTGATGTTGCTGCCAAGACCTTCGCACTTTTGTGTGCAACTCTTAAAGACACAGGCAAGCTCGGAATCGGCAAGGTTGTAATTCGTGACAGAGAAAGTATTGTCCTTCTCTCACCGGAAGAAAAAGGACTGTTACTGTATAAGCTAAGGTTCCCGAATGAGCTTAGAAAAATTTCAGAAGTTCCAAAGCTTGACGGACTTGTTGCAGATAAAGAACAGCTTAAGCTTGCAAGGACTCTTGTTGATTCAATGGCAAAACCTTTTTCGGAAATAAAGCTTCAGGATAAATACAAAGATGCAGTTAAGGAATTAATCAAAGCTAAGATTGACGGCAAGGAAATTGTTACAGTTGAAGAAGAAGAAAAGCCGGTTGTGGATATTATGACAGCTTTGAAGCAGAGCATCGATAATGCAAGCAAAGTGAAGAAGCCGATGAAGAAAGCAACCGGAAGCAAAGAAGCTGAAGAAGTTAAACCGGTCAAAGCGAAAAAAAAGAAAGCGTCATAATATAAATTGGCAAACATAATAGAATTCCCGGTTCAGAAACTTCCCTCAGGACTGAAGCGTGTAAGCAAGAGCACGAACATTGAGCTCAATCACACGAACCAGTTGGATTTATTTTCACAGAAATCACCCGATACAAATATTTTTATTTTTCCTTCGAGCTTAAGTCCGTTTGAAGAAGCATTAATGCTCGATGAAAAGCACGACCCTAAAGCAAAAGAAGCGTACCAGAATGCTGTCAACTTAAATGACAGCACTGCAGATGCATACTGTAACATGGGAATATTGGAATATGAATCCGGCAACACAGTCAGGGCAATTGACTCTTTTACCAAATCCCTTAGAAGTGACCCGCGGCATTTTGAATCACATTATAATCTTGCAAATCTTTATTCAGAGCTTGGTAATTTGCCTCTCGCTAAAACTCACTATGAATTTGCAAGAGAGCTCAGGCATGATTTCCCGGATATATGTTTTAACCTCGGACTTGTTTATGCAATGACAAGAGATTTTGAATCTGCATTAAAAATTCTTTCCGAATACAAAGACATGGTTCCGGTGGAAGACAGCTCAAACGCCGATAAGCTCATCGAAGCAATAAAGAAATTGACAGGGTGAGCATTACGGATTATCACACATCCATCTTTTTATTTCCTTACACATTAATTCAATTACATCACTGTCTTTAAGCTTGTTGCTTTTCAGAACGTGGAATGAATGGTCTGCTCCTTCGATAATAAATAATTCCGCATTACTGCCAAGCTTTTTGCAAACAGGTTTCAGCAAGTCAAGCGATGCAAGCGAATCTCTCGAACCCTGAAGGAATAACATGGGAACATGTACACCCCACCCCATCCCCTCCCCGGAGGAGAGGGACACTTTTCTAAATAGATGCTCTGCTCTTTCCTTTGATGGTTTCCTCGGCGGATGCAGTGGAAATCCGAAGAACACAATCCCCTTTATGTTTGGTAATAGTCCTTCCGATGCTGCTGTTGAAGTCATTCTTCCGCCGAAAGATTTTCCGCCTGCAAACAATGGAATCTTCGGGCAGAGTTGAGATGCTTTTTCAACTGCAGCAGCAATCGATGAGAAGCAAACCGGTTTTGTGTCGGGCATTCTTTTCCCTTTTTCCATATACGGAAAATTGAATCTCAATGTTGCGACTCCGAGTTCAGCCATTGAAAGTGAAACCGATTCCATGAATTTATTTTTCATCCCGGCACCTGCTCCGTGAGCAAACACCATTATTTGCTCACACTTTCCGGATGAATAAAATAATCCGCTTACTTCTCCGATGCTTTCGGATACTTTAATACGCAAAAGTTTTTTAGTTAGCTTGGAAGGCATTTTATTTTTGGATAGTTCAATAATATTTCTTACAAAATTATCATTTCATTTTCTCTAATCAACTGTAAGTTTTCAGGAGATGAGAGTAATAAAAAAATCCCGCCAACAATGACAGGATTTATTTTTTTTGCCTTCTGCCCTCTGCTCTGCTTTCTTATTCCACCGATACACTGTAGCTTCCTTCGACTGCGGGGTCGAGGTTGGTTACATTAAAGAAAGTCCATCCCGGCATAAATCCAAGCTCGGAAGCACTTACAATTATATTTCCGCCCGGGGCAACTTCAACCATGCCGTCTCCCGTAGCGTTAGGAACCCATGTTCCCGAAGCGGAATTGGTGATAAAGAATCGCAGTGGTGTGGCTCCGGTATTTGTCAGATTAAAAAATGTGCTCACATCAAAACCGCCTGCGAGAAGATTCAGTGTAACACCTCCCAGAATAATATCTAAGAGCAGCTCATCTTCCGGCGGCGTTTGCTGAAGAAGCTCGAGTTCATAAAATCTTTCAACGTCAGAAGGGTTACTGCCGAACTTATCAATCAAACCGCCGAGGTCTCGGTAAGCCATAATCATACATGCGAGCTTTGACGATTTCAAATTATCCGATGCAAGACCAACGGTTTCTTCTTTTCCCTGCTGAACATTTCGGAATCCTTCAAGCACCGCAAGAAATGCATCCACTTCCGCCTTAACAGCCGCAAGTGCCGGGTAAGAATTTAAACGTGTGCTGAATCCGCGAAGCTCTTCGATTCGCAAATCAATTCCGCCGGACTGAAAAGGTATTCGGAAATTTGGAAGCAGTGCAATGTAATCAGGCGTATCTCGTTTGTGAACTACCTGCACCTGAATATCCCAGCTTTCGATTGCAGTTCCGCTGAGTTCAGCAAGTTTTTGTTCAACTCTTGCAGTTTCACCTTTATACAAACCCTTTGCGGCTACCCAAAGAGCATACTTGACCGAGAGGTCGATTTTCAAAGGATGAAAACGATTGTAAAAAACAAGAATTGCAGGGTCGCCGGATTCCGCCTGAAGCTTGGAATCGTGGTCATTGGCAATAATGACCGACAGCTTATTGTTGTTTTTTGTTACGTTCTGGAATTGGTTTTCCAGATAATGCCAGATTGGTGTTGCCATAGTGTTATTAGATTAAGTTATAGAATTTTGTTAATTGAAACTTGTTTTCCTCTCGTCTCCCCTTAGCCGGGCACCCTCTGGGTCAAGGGGAGTGTCACGTCTTCGTGACGAGGGGTTCTATAAGACAGAAATCGCAAAAAAACCGTCCCAGCGTAACATCTTACGTCCAACTTGACGCTGTAACCGTTACAGGATGAATTCCTTCGTCCAACTTGACGCTGTAACCATTACAGGATGAATTCCTTCGTCCGGCTTGACGCTGTAACCGTTACAGAACAAATTCTTTCGTCCGACTTGACGCTGTAACCGTTACAGGATGAATTCTTTCATACGACTTGACGCTGTAACTATTTTTAAAGACATTTTTTGTTTAAGTTTGTGTAGTTTAAAAAGCGGACAGGGTGATAAACCCGTTTTACGGATTTATCTTTTTCCATTAATTGCTTGCCAGCGTTATGGTCCCTGCTCTGCTTTTTTTATTTAATCAAAACCATCTTCTTAGAGTTCCTGAAATCACCTGCTTCGATGAGGTAAAAATAAACTCCGCTCGCAAAATTACTTCCGTCAAAAGTTGATGTGTATCTTCCGGCTTTCCTGAATTCATTCACAAGCGTCTTAACTTCTCTGCCGAGTATATCGTAAATCTTAATTGTAACTTTTACATCTTTCGGCAAATCAAATTTAATTGTTGACGTCGGGTTGAAA
>Ga0247727_10001843_pt1 | contig 49214 bp, 49 predicted proteins | sample WisWelCaveWW1625_FD_202498 | JGI IMG/M metagenome (GOLD analysis project Ga0247727, IMG submission 202498) | Biofilm microbial communities from Wishing Well Cave, Virginia, United States - WW16-25 | ecosystem: Environmental > Aquatic > Deep subsurface > Groundwater > Cave microbial mat | place...
TTATATTTTGAAGTTATTATTTCCATACAGATCATCCTCCGTCAATAACTTGTTTGCAAAATACAATTTACTGACGAGGTGATCTATTTAATTCCTTCTATTTTTGATTAGGGTTTCATATTAGCCTGAGAATATATGTGCAGAGAAAGATGATTGTTCTTTGATTCATAGTAATGTCATTTGCTTGCTATGATCTACCCCTTTATCCAACACTTTCAATTGTGTGCAAATAATCATACGCAACCGTTTTCTGATGCCAACAACAGAAACACTTCGTCCGATTGATAATCTTTCTGCTAAATGAAAACTTTCTTTATGTGCTTTAAGAACAATGAATTTCATTTCATAATCTTCTTTCTTGACAGTTAATCGTATATTGTCATTCTTTGTAACGCCCTTGGCGCTAATAGTTCCTTTGATTCTGATTCTGCTTTTGTACTCCTTGATCTTTCGTTCTTGGTTGGCTAATTGTGTGACAAGGTTGATGAGGGTGCGATCCATGCTTGTTATAATGAGAGTATTTGCATATATAAAACCGATTTAAAGTTGAAGGTTGCGTTTGCCTCTTCCGAACTACCTAATAACCACTCAAAAGTAACAAAAATAACGAAATCTTTATAAATAAGTTCGATTCTTATAGTCAAAAGTGGGGGTATTTAGGATGGATAGTAGTAATTTACGACGACATTTCATAGAAGCATTATACGAAACATTGGAAGGTGTTGTTTCGCCAACGCCACTTTTGCAGGTGACAGAAAAACCAGACAGAGTAGACATTCGCTTTTTGAATGGGAGAGCACAACTTCCAAAACCAAATAGTACAGAAATCACTGTTTTGGATTTGGATATTGCATCGTTGTTCTTTGATGATTTTGGTCTTTTGTACGAAGGGGTAACAGGCGTTGGAAAGACATACACCAGTGATGCATTATTTCAAACGCTTTTTGGGAGTGACGGATATTACACTGTTCGTTTAGGTGGTGGTTTACTCGGTGCGTCTCCACTAGAACCTTTTACGACAACGACACTTGAAAATGGGATTCCAAAAATACATGTTGATCCTTCCAAATGTCAAAAATACGGTGCGTTGTTTCTTGATGAAATTAACAGAGGAGATCCCAATGAGGTTTTTCAGGTTGTTGATGGAATTATTCACATTAATGGAGACAAAGGATATTTGCGCCTTCCAATTCCCAAAACAGATCGCTTCAAACGGCTTGCATTGATTGCAGCAATGAATCCTCCTGATGCGCAACACAGAGGAGCTTTGGAGTTAGATATTGCAGGAGAAAACAGATTTCTGAAATTTCAGTTTCCTAATGGAATTGATGAAGTTGCTTCAAGCCAGCTTGAAAAAAGAATGGGAGAAGGACTTCATGCGAAGTTTTGGGAAATGGTGCGTGCACGAACTGGACTCACTGGAGATTGGAAAGCATTGTATCCTGTTATCGCAGATCCAGAAGCAGTCCGAACAAAAGGAGATGGTGCAGCACGAGAATTTTTAGATGTTGCATTAGGATATGTTGGTAAAGATCCTGTAGAGATTTTTACTCGAAATAAAGAAGTGTTAGAAGCATGTGGATATACATGTAGTCTTGCTGTTGCAAGAAACAATGATTTAGAACGGGTGAGGCAAGCACAGAAGCAGTTAAAGCATGGATTTGTGAGACGTGACTTGCAAAAGATTGCGGATTTAAGCGCATTACTCGGATTTATTGGAAGTGTCAAAGACAAAACATACACTCCATGTGTTTCTCTCCATGATACTGCTGTCAGCATGGGAATTGTATTAGAGAGTAAGAGAGTTACAGGAGCACCAGAAGGCGCACTGCTTGCAGTTGTCAATGATGCGTTGCATGCGTACAGAGGAATAAGCACTGAACTGAACATTCCAGCAGGGTTTGGTGTTCGTGAAGCAGTCTGGCAGGCAGCTGTCTATGCTGGAGCAAGCAATGGATATGATGGATATCAAAACACTGTGAAAAGAAATATTACTGCATTGAATAATAAACCAACGGCAAAAGTGACAGAAGCAGTGCTTCGTTCTCGTCTTGCAGCAGATCTTGCAGTTTTAGACCACTTTAGTACAACGTATAGAAGAGAAGTAGAAGAATTGCTGAGAACAGATAGAGCGCATGAAGCTTTTAGACAACTGTACGAACAGCGAAAAAAAGAAAGCAGTCTCTATCAACATAGAATAAGCTCTTTTGTTCAGTAGTGATACCAATGGCAAAATACCTCCAACCAGATCAGCTTCGGCATTTGATGTGGCAATCTGGAGAACCAGTACCTCCGCGTGTGCCACCAACTCCTCCAAGAGGGAGTGCGCTACCTTCTGATGTTCAGTATATTCTTATGGATAGAACAAGTGGGTATGCTTTGGGAGTTCATGCGTTACGAGAAGCATGTGATGCAGATTCCGCATCTCCTCATCCAAAGTATGTTCTTGCTGACGGTTCAAGTGTGTATAGGCCATTGACATTCAAAGAAAACATAGAAGCTCGTGTGAATGATTATGAACAAAAAAAGCCAGAGAATGAGCGATTACAGTTATTCAATAGATGGGTAGATTCTTGCCTTGGAATGGCATATCAAATGAAAACGAAAAAGTTCAAGATGATTTTGCAATGTCCTGAACTTATCACTATTGCAAGAGATTTTCGTGGAGCACACCTGCCTGTTTCCTATGATTCTGTCATTGATGAAGCATTAGATAGTGGAGTTGGCATTTACAATACGCACCTAACTAAAGATGATGTTATTGAGCATGTTGCGTGGAGAAGGGCAGTAGAAGAAGATGTTGTATTACTTACTGCATATCGAGACATAGTGTTTGCTGAGAAAGGAAACCCAGAAAAAGCAATGGGCTTTTATGTTCGACAGAATACTGCAGAAGATGAATTGAGGGCGTTGTTTGTCGGTAATCTAGACAACCTTTCCAATGCGCTTGGCGGCAACTTTCTTGACGACTTCGGCTCATTTGTCCGGCTAGCCCCGTCGCAAAAAATTTTTGGGGTGTGATTCCAATGAAATATCTTGATGCGGAACAACTCAAACATCTCATGTGGACACCTGAAGAAGGAATTCCTGACGTAAAAAAAGGAGTAAAAAGAGATGCTCCTCTTGATGGCATAAGGTATCAACTTATGCGAACAGTAGACACTTATGCGTTCGGAGTTCATAATTTGAGAAGAGCATGTCTTCGCGAGAGTAATGCAGCACATCCTACCTTTGTTCTTGATGATGGAAGCAATATTTACAGACCGTTAACATTTCGAGAAACTATTGAAGCACGAGTGAATAGTTATGAACAGAATACAAAAAAAAGACAGAAACTCAAACTCTACAATGTGTGGAATGATTCTTGTACTGGAATAAGTTATCAGGGTGGTACTGATGCATTTAAGATAATTCCAGTTTGTGCGCCGTTAATACAAATTGAAAGAAATTGTAATGATCTTTTTCTTCCAATTGCATATACTGATTTTGACGAGTCGGAATTGCATGCAAGCGTTGCAAAATATAATGAATTGCTCACAAAAGAAGAAGTAGAAAACCATCCTGCATGGCATGTTGCTATGGGAGAAGACGTTGCATTGCTCAGAACATATAGAGACATTGTTTTTGCAGAATTAAAAAATCCAGAAAAAGCAATGGGCTTTTGGATTCGACAGAATACTCCTACTGACGAATTACGGACGTTGTTTGTCAATGATCTAGGCTACATTTCCAATGCGAATGGCAGCGGCAATCTTAACGACTACGGCTCATTTGTCCGGCTAGCCCCGTCGCAAAAAATTTCTCCATAGGAAATGAAGGTAAACACTAAAATGAAAAGCATGCATACATTGTTGGAAGAAGCAGAGCAGAAATGGCGTAGAGAAGTAGCAAGAGCTCTACCCCTTTGGAGTACTATGCCTGTTATAAAAGAGGCGAAAAAAGAGCAAGGAAAGCGCTGGAAGTTCTCTACAGATCTTCAACGGATTTATGCGCAAATATTTCAAGATGAAGAGTTGCAGAAGAAATTTGAAGATGTTGTCTCACAATTTTGGGATGGCAATCCAGAGGATATTGCGCGAGATACGCTTCATTATCTTTTGTATCACGAACTCTATCATCCTCTTGAAGCACCATCGAGCAAAGAAGATAATACGAAAATTCATCAAGCAATACGTCGTGGACTTTTGAAAGCAGAGCCAAGATTGAGTCCATTGGAGCAAGTGCTGAAAGTTTCTGCTTCGCAGAATGCAGTAAAAGATTTCATTCTTGATAACAGATTTGCTGTTGATAATACTGCCGCACACTATGTTCGTGATGATATTATCCCTGTTTGGGATCTTTTGGAGTTAGAAGAAACACCTGCGAAAACAAATTTTTATACAGTAACGCGATATTTGTATGGGCTTTTGTATGGTCCAGAAAAAGCAGGTGCATATTTTTCAGAGAAAACTGGAAAGAAAGGAGTTGCTCTTGCATATGAAGCACTTGATGCTCTTGTTAAGAAAGAGAAGCCAGACCCACTTGTAGAAAAAGTATCTGCGTTTCTCTTTGGTAAGAAAATCTCTTCAGAAGAAAAACAGCAAAAAAGAGAAGAGATTCGTGCTGTGTTTGCATGCAATGAGCGATATGATGGGATTGAACGATTTATGGCAGTTCTCGGAAAATATGTGGAAAAAGGCATGCCGAGCGGAAGAAGTGATATTGCTGGAGAAGGAAGCGGTGCATCATCACAGGATATTCTTCAAGATTTGCTTGCAGATATGACGCCTGAAGAACAAAATGCGTTCTTAAACAGCGTTATTCAAGAATCTGGAGCATCTGGTTCTGCACAAACACCTGATGTTTCTTCTCTAAACCTCTACGCAATGCATGAGTTTTACAAAAAGAATCATCCTGACGTGCGAGTGATAAGCGGAAACAAAAAAGGAGAGACTGTTGTTGTTGGGACAAAAGAAAAGTTTGTTTTAAAAAATACAATGACCATAACAGAAGACAGGCTATCAAGATTATCACTCCCAGCAATTGCACGATTTCAGCAACGAACTGGTCTGCCTGTTCTCGTTCCTTTAGAAAAAGGTCTGTATAGATTGAATGAGTATGACATAAAAAGAACAGAAGTCCGTGATATTGTCTATGTGGATGATAGAGTTTCTGTTCCTGAAAGAGTTGAATTCTATTTTGATAGTTCTGGTTCAATGTATGATGGGCGTTCAAGAGCAATTTTAGGATTTAATGATGGAAGCAGATTTGATATGCTTAGCTCTGTTGCGTATGGGTATATTGATGGATTGTATCAAGCAGCAATGCAACAAGGAAAAGACTGTTACATCCAAATTCATAATGTTGGAAATAAGCAAGTTTCTTCTTTAGAGATTTCTGTAAAAGATTTCTGGGAGCACTGTCCTGAAGAAGTTTTACGAGTATTTTTCAAACCAGAAAATGGATATGCTGTAGAGGATCTTAACATTCAATCAAAAAATGATGGGAAAAGAAGAGTCTATGTTATCGTGACAGATGGAGAGCTTGTTATCAATGGAAGAACAGAGCGAGAAAGTAGAAAAATGCGGGAATTGGCAAAGCAGCCAAATACAGACGTTGTTTTATTTGAAATTGGAGGCAGATATAGTTTAGGTACTGCTCTTGCAAATGACAGATATGTTCATTGTTTTTCTGTCTCTGATAAAAACAAAATGTTGGAACAAGGAATTGAGGTGTTATTGACAAAATGAGCAAATACCTTCCAGCAGACCAGCTTCGGCATTTGATGTGGCAATCTGGAGAACCAGTACCTCCGCGTGTGCCACCAACTCCTCCAAGAGGGAGTGCGCTACCTTCTGATGTTCAGTATATTCTCATGGGTAAAACAAGTAGGTATGCCGAAGGCCTTCACGCACTTCGTAACACTTGTGATGCTGATTCAATGTGTCCACATCCAACATTTGTTCTTGATGATGGAAGCAATATTTACAGACCGCTAACATTTCGAGAAACTATTGAAGCGCGAGTTAACAGTTATGAACAGAATAAACCAAGAGAAGAAAGACTCGTATTATTTAAGAGATGGAATGATAGTTGCACTGCAGCAGCATACAAACAAGGGACAACAGCATTCACGCTGGTACCCATTTCAAAAGATTTGATAATTCTTGCAGAAGATTTTAATGAAGGATATCTTCCTGTTCCTTATTCTTCTCTTGAAGGAAAAGGTGTTGAACTTGATAGTACTGCTGATGTGTATAACACTGCTCTGGACAGAGATAAAATTCCGGATCATCGGGGGTGGCGTGCAGCTCTTGAGGACGATATCATATTACTGACAACGTATAGAGATATTGTGTTTGAAGAGTTGAAAGAACGAAGTAAGACAAAAACAATGCCCGAGAAAGCAATGGGCTTTTGGATTCGACAGAATACTCCTACTGACGAATTACGAGCGTTGTTTGTCTATAATCTAGACGGCAATTCCTCTGCGAATGGCAACTACTATCTTAGCGACTTCGGCTCATTTGTCCGGCTAGCCCCGTCGCAAAAAATTTCTCCATAGGAAATGAAGGTTATTTGAGCTTTTCAAAAAGAAATGCTATAATTTCCTTTGAACAGAGATTCCAGAAATCAAGGATTTCTGTTGCTTGTAAAACGCTTACTTTAAACCCTCGATAATTTGCATCATTTCGAATTTTTTTAAAGCGACTTAATTGAAACAGCCGCAGTTTTTCTTTAATATCCATCTCTTTAAGAATTTCCATGCTCACTTCATGATTTCTTGGTTCATATCCTAAAAGCCACCAATTCGCGTCTCCAAGTTGTCTAATGGATTCATATGTTTCTCGAAAAATAAGAATTGCACTTTTTTCGTTGAGAGGAACTGCTTTTACAACGTCCATGTTTGTGATTGAAGCCTCAATCATAGATTTGATTTTCTCTTTGTCGACTTTCCTTTTTCTGAGTTGGTCTGATTGTACATATTGTTCTATCTGTTCATTCTTCATGGTTTTACCTCTAAAAATCCCTGCAAAACAATTCCATTTGCGATATTATTGAAAACATGAATATCAATAGTATTTCTATGAAAAAGGTGAATTTGTATTTTCTTTTTTATATGCTTTTCGAATTCTGATAATTCGCTGAGGCTTTTTGTTTCATATTCTTTCTCTACATCCATTTCTATTGCAATATCTATATCAGAGCTGGAAATATCATCTCCTTTTCTAAAGCTTCCAAACAAAATGATTGCTCGAGGATTTTCAAAATGTTCAGCAAGATATTCAACAAGACCACTCTGATAAACAAAATGAAGATTATGGAGGATTTTACTTCGCATAAAATTCTCATTTCCTTGATTTGCCTTTATTCTCCAAATCTTTGTCAATTTGGTAATTTTTATGAACTCAAGACTTTCTAACTCTTTAAGAAGTGCGCCTATGTGGGGCTTTGCAACATGCGCTTCTTTTGCAAGATCAGAGAGACTAAACTCTTTTTCAGGAGAACTAAATAAAACACTCAAAACTCGCTGCTGCGAACTCTGTGTAAATAAGCTAAGGTATCTTTTTGTAACTTTCGGTTTCATTTTGTAACATATGTTACATAAATGAACTATTTAAAGGTTTTGTTTTTAGTCCCTGATACCAATAAAAGAATGAAAACACATTTATAACTGATTATACTTCATAAGCGTTGAGCCTTGCATACCCATCTCAGAAAAGAGAGGGCTAAAGAGGCTTGGGCTACATGCTCTTTTACTACGGCTTTTCATTATGAAGAGTCATAAAATACAGCTCCGACAGTGATGAAGGGGCAGTGGTCTGACGGTGAAAGGGCTATAACAAGTGGGACGTTGTTTGTCAATAATCTAGACAACAATTCCAATGCGAATGGCAACAACAATCTTAACAACAACGGCTCATTTGTCCGAATAACCCAAGCAATGCAAGGCTTTTTATTTTAAGCATAGTTCCAAGCCCTAAATGGGTGCACTATCTCTTTATGCGCAGATATGCTCCTATGAAAACCTCAAAGAAGCATTTCTGAAGACAAGAAAGGGAAAAACACAAAGAAAGGATGTTGTTGAGTTTCAAAAGAATCTCAAATATAACCTGATACAACTGCAAACGAGCTTGTTACTTCAGACGTATAGACCAAAGCCATTGGAAACGTTTATCATTTCTGATCCAAAAACACGAAAAATAAGCAAGTCTGATTTTCAAGATAGGGTTGTCCATCATGCAGTATGTAATATTGTTGAACCATTGTTTGACAAAACATTCATTTACGATTCCTATGCTAACAGAGTTGGAAAAGGAACGCTGAAAGCAATAGAACGGTTTACTGTGTTTGCGAGGAAGGTCTCAAAGAATTATAATAGAGCGGCATTTGTTCTGAAAGCTGATATTCGACATTACTTTGAAACAGTTGATCAGGAAAGGCTTATAGGAATTTTAAAGAGGAAAATTACTGATGCTCGTGTCCTTTGGCTTATTCGCCTTATTCTTCAAAATTATAATGCTAAAGAAAAAGGGGAGGGAATGCCGTTAGGAAATCTGACCTCTCAATTTTTTGCAAATGTCTATTTGAATGAACTGGATCAGTTTGTAAAACATATCCTGCGAGTAAAGCATTATATTCGTTATGTGGATGATTTTGTAATTTTTAGTGCCTCAAGAGCTGAACTTGAAAGGCATAAAAACAACATTAATATTTTTGTCAAAAAACGATTGCTCCTTGAAATTCATCCAGATAAATCAAAGATTATTCCATTGTATCGTGGCGTGGAATTTTTAGGAATAAAGATATTCCCACACCACAAACTCATAAAGAAAAGGAACTTGCGAAAATTCAAAAGAAAGCTCGACATGTCTATATATGAATATAATGAGGGATTTGTTGATTATGACACTATATACGATTCTGTTGAAGGCTGGCATGCCTATACGAAAAATGCAAATGCGCATAATATCACAAAGAATATTATCAAAATAGTAGAGGAACAGTTCAAAGGAGAGATATCATCTAAGGAGTTGGATAGATACCTAAAAGAGCTGCCAAAACCAAGAAAGAGATGGTGGTTGATTTTACAAAAAGCGAAGCTTCATACTCACAAACAAAAATGATTCCATATAGAGTATGGCAATAAATATGTATGTGGGATAAAATATGTTAATATAGGTGCGGCTTTAAACGGAACAATGATCTCGCCTTTCCGTCAATAAAACGGTGATTCTAAAGGGAACAAGTAAGGGAACGGTTATTTAAAAATGAGCTATCACTTTTTGTTATTTTGTTCCCTTTGCAAAGTTGCTAACTGCTGCTGGAGAAACGCTTTTATCTCAGTTCTTACAAGCATGGGAATGTCATATTTTGCATAGCTATTACGAAGATTGTTATCTATGAGCACAATCCAAACCCTGTCCTTATACGTCTTCTTTACGTTTTCAAATTTCTCATCCATGCGCTCCTTATGCTGCTTCATGTTAATGCCTGTTTCAATTTCTAATGCAATCTTGCGACCATCTTTGTTGACAAAAATAATGTCTGGCTTTCTGGTTTGATATGTCCAAACTTCTGAAGTATGCTTCTTAATCTCTTCATAGATAACATGCACCAAAAACGTGTGGTCAATAGATTCTGGTCCTTGTGGCTGAACGTAATACGCCAATGGTCCTCGTTCCAGATTATGGAACTTTTTCAAGTAATAGCCGTGGTTGTTGAGCATGTTCTGCTGATGGATAGACAACCCTTTCTTTGCAACAACAGGAGAGAACAGATCAACAGTTTTCTTTTCTTTTTTTGATTCATTCTCTTTTTTCTTTGGTTCGTTCAGCTCATCAGGATTGGTCGTAATGAGTTTATGCTCCTCAGAAGAAGCAATAACTTCAATTTCCTGATGTTCATTCTCCAAAATCAATATCCCATTACCGAGAGAAGCACTCATCAAAAAATCTTTTTCAGGCTGTGAGAGGTTAAACGTTCTGGCAACATTGGCAATCACTGCGGGCTTTTGTCGTAATAAAAATGTGTAAGAAGTATTCGCTAATACTGCATGCCCTGCTTTAGAATCAACCAAATCCGCAACATCTTGTGTTATCATCAGCAATCCTAAATTATATTTACGACAGGTCTTCACAATCTCAAAAATGTAGGACGATTCTTCAGCCGTTTGCAACATAGACCATGCTTCGTCAATCACAAGCAGCTTTCTTCGTTTATTGTCCTTCATTTTCATGTAGACATAATCCAAGACAAGATACATCATAACTGGTTTGACTTGTTTTGGCATAGCACCTATATTGAAGCATACAAACCTGTTAACAAAGTTAATCTTCGTTTGTTTATCTAAAAATCCAAAGACACCTTTTTCTGTGTACATGTGCAAGCGATTCATTAAAGCCCGATAGGTGACTTTCTCCTGCGGTACAGCGTGTTTTTCTAAATTTTCTAAATTCATGTACAGCTCCCCCATTGTTGGTGTTTCTCCATCAGTGGAATCTCTATCAATCTCATTTTCTTCATAAGTTAAATCCACTGCACGATCTAATATAGATTTCTGCAATTCATTCAAGTCAGGAAACATGATATGGAATAAATCCATCAACTGCAAGCGTTTTTCAAGGTACGAATGTCCCATTAAGTCTAAAGGATTGATAATTGTGTCAGAATCTTTTGAAATGGTAATACATTGACCCATACATTCCTGTGTGATTGCAGTATATTCACCTTGGGGGTCAATGATAATGATGTCGCAGCCATTAAGAAACTGACGCGATAACAGGAGTTTGGTAAAATAACTTTTTCCAGCGCCAGACGTTGCCAAGATAATACCATTTGCGTTTGCAAGATGGAACACATTCTTAATGTAGGGGATTTTGTTCTTGTTCAACCCTAACAAAATCCCATCGTGTTCAATATCCAAAAATGGCGAAGAAAACGGAAAAAATGCAGCAAGACCTTCAGAGTGAATATTTCGCTTGATCTGTAATCTGTTATTGGCAAGCGGCAACATGGAAGCATAGGCATCCATCATTTGAAAGGTCGGAATACTGCTCTGAATCATTTGTGCATCGAGATCTGCTTTGACTTTTTTTGCAAGCAAGGTCGCTTTGTCAAAAGGAGATAATATTCGTACTTTCTCTTTTTCGTTTGTTTTCTCTTCTTTCTTTGATAGGATATGAGGCAGCTCCCTCAACCATTGTTGAATAAGGATAAGCCTCTCTCGTAGTGATACTCTTTTCTCTTGAGTATCATCCTTTTTCTTATCATTTTTTGATTGTTCTTTGCACATAAAATAGAGCGAGACATTGAATAGTTTTTGTTTCCCTTTCTGCAAATTCTCCAATACACTTCTTGTTGATTTGAACTTAATATCCAAAGAAGGATTGATGATTCCTTTTTTTGAATCAGTATAGAGATCACTTTGCTGTTTCTGTAACTCTCTATTCAACTGAATCATGGTATGGTCAATAGGGAATGGTTCAATATGAACACTGATGTCATATTGATCACCAGAAGAGATAATTTTGTCTAAAAATCCTTCTTCAACAGAATGAGGGTAGCCAGTCACTGCGATAACTTTGCAGAACAGCGTATCAACTTCAAAATAATCTGGAAAAAAATGTACTTTTTCTGGGGCATAGAGAAAATGTCCGACATCTTTGACTTCCTGCGTGACATCCTTATCCTTTTGCAAGGCAATGTACTGATGGAAATATGCCCCAATAGCTTCATCGTCTAATTCGTGGACACGCAATCCCAAACTTTGCAATCTTTCTTTGCAAACCTCTTTTTGCAGTTCTAAATCATCTTTCTCTTGAATTATAATGTAGAACTTTCTGTTACGAATATGATTGTCATTAATCTTTTCTCGAATAAACGTGCAATATGATTCAAACAGGTTCTCAATTTTCTTGGCATGTTCTTTTCTTTTTTCTTCTTCGACACTTTTGTCTTTTTCAATCTCATCAATTTTCTGTTTGACTTTATGATGCGTATATGCAAGATGCTCTTTCAAACTTATAGGCGTCGAAGTAATATGAATTTGTATAGGAAAATCAAGACTGTTGAGAAACTTCTGAAAACCAATAATAATGCCCTCTTTTTCTTCTTTTGTTTTTATCATGAAGTTCATGGGAATAACTTCCAAGATCGCTAATTTTCCTTGCTTCTTTTGCACTGTGTTCTTCTCTATCTTCACAATATCAATAATGTTCTTTAGCTCATTGCTCAAAACCTCCAAATCTGGATTCTTATGATATGTTATCCAATTTTTTATTCTCGCTTGTCCATCAAAGAACATAAAGAATACTGCAACCAAAGAAATCAAAATCCCAATAGTGCCTGAAACGTAATAGTTCAAGTGTAATTTTAAGACAATAATGATTAACAGCAAAAATGCAGGAGCGGCATAGCCCAACTGCTGAAACGTCAAACCAAACAGAATTTTTTCTTTGTGTTGGAGGGGAGGAGGAATGTCATACGCCATCAAACCACCGCTGCAATGTATTTGACTGCTTGCTGAACATCATCTTTCAGTCCATCCATACTGCTTTTTGTCATCGCGAATTTGATTGCCCAAAAGAGCGAGTAATTGACCATAAAGAAACAGGCAATCATCACGACAATCGTAATATTCTCAAATATCTCGTTTTCAACTATCAATGAGCAAACCAAAATCAATAACAAATCAATAATCGAAATAAAGATGAATATTGCCAAAACATTGAGAATAAAGCGCCCATAACTGCGTAATGGGGGAATAAAGTAACAAAAGATGCCGATAGGAAACAAAATGACGCCAAAACTGACGACAATATAGCGCAAAACAAGGAAGAGTAATGCGAACAATAGGGCAAACAAGTAAAGCGTCACAAAAATGCCTTCTAACGCGATATTCACAAAGTTGTCAAAAGTCAACAGAAAGAACTCTTCATCTATCATGTCCAAAATACCATTACTGATCGAACTGTTGATGGTGAGAAGAATATCATACAAATAATACGACGCAGCAATCAGAATAATCATCAAAACAGTGTTTTGTAATGATTCTTTTGCATGCGCTCTTCTGATGGGATTGCCACCAGAAGTAAGAAATGTAAAGCCCGCATAGAGAAAGAGAAAGACATAGAAAAAACTGAGGACATACGTTACCGCAAGCCACGCTTCGTAAAAAATGTCTGTTTCAACATCTGCGGTCAATAAACTTTTGATAGAAAGAAGCAAGGGTTGTAGTGGAGCATTAATTATCTCTAAAAAATAGTCATACCCTGCTTCTGGCAAGCAGCTGGAAAGATTCGTGATGCCACATTCTTCTTCCTCAGCAGCAGCAAAAGGAATTATCAGAATGAGAACAAGAATAAAAATAAACAATCTGTTTTTGATTTCCTTTATGAGAACATAAAAGACAATCAGCAAAAGTATGATTTGAACAAGCAGGATGAGGTTACTGTTTCTTTCTGTCATCTCAAATTCAGGCACTATTTCTTGTTGCAGTGTAAGGTTGCATGGAGTGCTATAATTGTAAAAATAATTGGAAGCAAAAAGTGTGCAGTTATTGGTGTTGTGAACAAAGAAAGTAGTATTATCGAAGTTAATGTTAAACGATTTTCTGTCTGTTGCGTTCTCTGCCTTCAGCGTGATAAAATAATACGGCTTCTTCTCAAAAACAACAGAATACATTTTGTCTTGTTCAGTAAAATACGCATTTTCAAAAGAAAGATTCAAAAAAGTATAATTTGCTGCGGTAAGATTACCTTTGGTGGTGTTGTAATATTGATTTACTATGACAAGATCAACGAAAGGAACATAATCGTAGTAAGCAACTTCTTTGCTTTCGCTGATGGTTAACGAATCCTGCTTTTTTTCAGTTGAATCATATTTGCAGGAGGTACACCACGTTTTGCATTTTCCTTTTTTGTAGGAACAACAATATTTCTTTTCTTTCCAATGCTCAACTCCTAAAGAAAAGAGAATGTCAAGCTGTGCTGTAATTGTGCTATCTTGGTTTATAGAAATACTTGCGTCTGTTCCTTCTGCCTGCTTTCCCCCATTAACAAAAACAGAAACAGTGCTTTGATTTTGGAGAACACTGTATTTTGTCTGGCAATCTCCAGAAGCAGTTGTTTTTGGAATCTCAAGCTTATAATTATATGCAGTTAATGCGTTTGTTTGCGAAGGAACATAAAGAATATTGTCTTCATAGATCGCAGGAAAGATAATAAGAAAACTCATCCACGCATTTTTGATGGACGTGGATGAGTACAGGGGTGTATTCTCAGGAGGAGTTGTAACTTGAATAATCCTGTTATAATCTGCAATAAACTCATAGTCTGGATAATCATAAGGATATACAAGATCCGCTAACAAGTATTCTTCTTGTGTTTCATTAAGTCCTAAAGAGAGGATTTCTTCACACACTGCTGTATTGCTTACACTATTGCAATCAAACGCAGCAACCGATGGCAATAAAGCCAAAAAAAGAAAAAAATAAAGTATTTTCATGTGAAGATGTACTCCACAATCAGCGGCGCTACCCATATCAAAATCAAGCCAACAACAACACCTGCCGCTGTATTCTTTGCCCGTTCTTTTTGCGCATTGTCTCCCCCCGATGTTGCAAAGCTAATGCCTGCAAATACCAGCATCAAGACACCAATAACTGTTGCAGTGTATTTGATGAAGCGATATACTTTCATCACTGGCTCAAGAATTTCGTCAATCGTTGCTTCTTCATCAGAACTTAATTCAGTATCAAAATCCAGCTCTGCATACGCTGCCTGCACAAAAACAATGCTCACTAATAGAGCTATAAAGAAAAGTTTATTCCACATAGTCCTCACCTCCAAAGATTTTTCTAAACGCAAGAAAACCTTTTTGTTGTTCTTGCTTCTTCTCCTGCTTCTGTTTTCTGATAATTCGCTGCACTTCTTTCATTGCTTGTAACTCTTTCATCTCAACAGCAACGATTTCTCCAAACAGATAAAAAACAAGGAGAATCATTCCTGCGATAGAGACATACAAGACAAGAACTGAATCTCTGGCAAACACAAAAAGAATGCCATAAATGACAGCAAGTTTCACAAGAAAAATGCTGAATACCGTTAACATTCTATCAAGTCGTTTCATGGTGTGCACCTCAGCGATTCTGCTATTTTTTTCGCAAGCAAAGGAGGAACTGCGTTCCCTATTTGCTTGACTTTGTCTATTTTTGACCCACAAAAAAGAAAATGGTCTGGAAAACTCTGCAATCTCGCAAGTTCTCGTGGCGTCAAAAACCGATCATAATATGGATGAATGTAGATCGGCTTGGTGAGAATTGTTTTGGAAGGTTTGTCCGCAAAAAGTCGCTGTCTGGAAGTATTAAATTTGAGAGACATCCGCTCTCCTTGCTTGAGGTGTCGTATCTTCTGAATTGTCTCTTGTGTTGGAGTAAAGAATTCATGCGCATTAAGCACATTTTCTTGGTTTGTCAAATCACCAAGCGCAACTGCAACAGTTTTATTAGAAGAATATTCTGAAGAACTCCACTTCATTTTTCGAGCAATAATAAACAAGCGTTTTCTATGCTGTGGAACGCCGTAATTTGCTGCGTCCAAGATTTTATAGGTCACAGAATAGTCGTTTTCAATGAACTTTTCGACAATCTTATGAATTATCTTCTCGCCATCTGTGTCTCGCATGGTCAAAAGACCAGGCACATTTTCCAAAACAACATAGATCGGTTCTATGACTTCGACAAATCGCAGAAAATGTTTGTACAACTGATTCCGCTTGTCTTTCGGATCACGGTTGCCACACAAACTGAATCCTTGACATGGAGGACCTCCTATGATAATGTCAATTTTTTTGTAGTATTTCAACAGGTCATCATTTTTTATTTTTGTAATATCTGTTCCAATCAATTGAGCATATGGATGGTTCTGCTGAAAGGTGGCAACTGCTGACTGCCACTGTTCGACAAAGGCAATTACTTCGCAGCCTGCTTCAGTAAAGCCCTGACTGAAACCACCGCAGCCAGCAAATAAATCGAGAATTCTTGGTTTCATTTTCGTTGCCACCTCTTGTTTGGAGAATAATTATGCTCTTGCCTGCAAAAATAGCAGAGAAGAATGTCGTCTGGACCTAAAAGATCACCACATTTTGCGCAGAGTTGTTTATGTGCTTTTTTTGTATATTTCCATGTTCGCGTCATACCTGTCACCTCAAAAAACATGGAAGTATAGTTTTTTCAAAACCATAAATATCTTATTCGGAAAAGAGACCACAAATGTGGTCTCAAATAATAATCCGCTAATAGAATTACTGTTTGCTCTTGCTGTCCAGTAGCATCACTTTCTTTCATATCTCGACGGTAAAATTACGAAAATTATTTATAGTAGGATAGCTATAATAACATACAATAATCAAGAATCAGGTGAAGACCTAGATGCCACATCTGGCATCGGGAGCGGGGACTTTTATTACTAAAAAATGACAAAAATAAGTTTTCTACCCGATTCACTCATTTGAATAGTTTTCTCACCAAAAACTTTAAATATCACTAATGGATAATGTTATCCAAAAATGGATAACAAAATAAAAATAATCAACTATCTTGGGAAGCACCTTGGAAAATCTTTCACCATGCTTGAACTAAGCAAAGCCACAAAAATACCGTATGCAACATTTTACAGAACAATTCAAGAAATGACTGATTTAATACTCTTTCAAACTGTTGGAAAAGCAAAAACTGTCGCGCTTAACACAAAAAATGCAGAAGTAAAATCGTATTTAACAATAAGTTCAGCAGAGGAGAAAAAGGAATTTTTAGAAAAACAGCCGATAATTAAGAAAATAGCAACAGAGTTGGATACAAAAGATATTGTTGTCTTATTTGGAAGCTTAGCGAAAGGCACTGAAAAAAAAGCTTCTGATATTGATATATTGATTATCAACAAAAAAGGAGAAAAGTCTCTTTCATTCTCCAAGTATGAACTCTTATTCAAGAAAAAGATCAACCCATTATTTGTCACAAAATCAGAATTTATAAAGATGCTTCATGAGAAAGAAGAGAATGTGGGGAAGCAAGTATTAGAGAATCATATAATCCTGAACAATTCTGAACACTTTTGGGAGTGTGTGCTTCATGGATAACTACAAAGATTTATTTAACGAGTATCTCAAAAATGAAAGAATAACTGTATCCAGAAATATCTTTAAAATCAAGCTTTTCCTGAAAAAAGGAGAGAATAGTCTCCAGATTGCAAAACACATCAAAGACATAAAGCCACAAAAAGGGGAGCCAGAGAAGCTCTATTGGAATTATTGGGCAATCACGGTTTCTTATTATTCCATGCTCTATTCCGCAAAAGCACTTATCCTTACGAAAGGTTATGAAGTGCATGATCATGATGCAGCAGAGGTTGCCTTAGGATATCTCTGTATCCCAACACAAATAGAAAAAGAAGATTTGGAGATATTAAACCAATCTCATAAAATATTTGAAGATGAGTATGTAAAGTATTTTGAAGAAGCAAAGAGAGAAAGCCATATTGCACGATATTCAGCAATTCAAACATACACTGAACGGCGTCTTCAGGAAATGTTTGAGAACGCAAGAAAGTTCGTGAGTAAAGTTTCTCTGATAATCGAAGATTGGAAATGATAATCATATAAAAATCCTCGTCAGTAAAAGACCACAAATTATATAAACTTCAACTCTTCTAAATAATAAAACAAATAAGAAACAGTCACGAACCTCGACCCAGCGCATGCGTTCGGGAGCGGGGATTTCCTTTTTGGTTGAAGTCCGCCTGTGACACGAAACACCTACAAGTTTCGAATAATGTATATTAAAATCAGCTACTTCTTTGGCGGTGTGACTATGGGAATACACAACTATGCTGTTATCTACGCCAGAGCAAAAAAACGTGTTGAAAAAGCACCTATCTCTGATAAGAATAAATTGCTTGAATTGAACCAAAAAAGAAAGCAGTTCACGAAACTTATTGATAATCAGAAAACATCAACAATATTGTACTATTTCTGGGAGATTGTTCGTATTCTTGGTTCAAGTGGCAGTCTTATTCTCTACAAAGGGATCCAAAAGGAAAGTTTTAATAATCACTAAGAACTATGCATTACGTATGAGTGATAGAGAGAAAAATGTTGGATTTGCAGCGCTATTAAATGTATCTTTCACTGTTCTTGAAATCATTGGCGGCATTTTAACGAATAGCTTGGCGCTTTGGGCAGATGCATTGCATGATTTTGGAGATAGTATAGCTTTAACGGTTTCTTGGTTTGCGGAAAAGAGGGCAAAGCAACCTGCTGATAAGAGAAGAACCTTTGGATATCAAAGACTGTCGCTTTTTTCATCAATTTTTGCTGCAATTGTGTTGATTAGTGGCTCATTGTTCATATTGTCTCAAGCTATTCCACGGTTAATTACTCCAGAGCACGTAAATGCTGAAGGGATGATTTTCATAGCAATTATTGGACTTGTTATAAATGGCCTGGGATTTCTAAAATTAAAGAAAGGAATTAGTCAAAATGAAAAAATATTATCTTGGCATCTTCTGGAAGATTTTTTGGGATGGATTGTTCTCATTATAGGAGCAGTCATGATTAAGTTTTGGGATTATCATATTATCGACCCTATCCTGACTATTGGCTTTACTGCATTTGTGTTGTGGGGTGTTTCAAAAAATGTAAAAGAAACATTCAATATAATGCTTCAGGGAGTTCCAAAACATATAGACATTGATAAAGTTAAAAAATCTATTTTATCTGTTAAGGGAGTGAAAGGAGTCCATGATATTCATGTATGGTCTTTAGAAGGTGAAACAGATATTTTAACAGCTCATGTCATAGCTGAAGATACGCTTTTAAAAAATTCTGATAAAATAAGAAAATCCATAAAAGCAAAATTAAAAAAACACCATATTGAGCATTCTACTATTGAAATTGAAAATAAAAGATTTTGTTCTGGAAAGGAATGTTATTTTGAATCAAATGATAGGCTCCGGTGAAAATCTATGGGGGAAAATTGTTTTTGGCAAAGCGTTGGGAGTAGTTATATTAAAGAATGAACACAAAAGAATGAGCTTTGCCAAAAACAAGGGGATTTTCACCGGAGCCCAAATGATAACAAAGTATAAATAGGTATTATCAAAGCAAATAACTATGACACTCCTTTTCCTTCTCTCTGGTGCATTTATTCTGACATTGCTCCATACAATTCTTCCTGAACATTGGATGCCTTTTGTCCTTATTGGAAAAGCGCAAAAATGGGACACGAGAAAGACTATTGGTGTGGCAATTCTCGCTGCAACAGGGCATGTCTTGATAACAGTCTTCTTGGGTCTCATTGTATTGTTCATAACAGAAAGTGTCTTGGAGTACGTTGGTGATTTTAGTAGAGTAATACCAAGCGTAATTCTTGCAGTGTTAGGAATTGTCTATTTGGTACAAGGGGTAAGAAATAATCACACGCATACACACGCACCAGTTATCTCAAACAGAACAACAATTATTTCTTTAGTCACAGCATTTTCATTTTCCCCATGCGAAGCAGTTATTCCCACATTTATCCTTGCTTCTCAAATAGGCTGGCTTGGATTTGCGGGTCTTTCTCTCACTATCCTTCTTGCAACAATAATAGGGATGATTGTCGTGATCTCGCTCACACTATATGGGTACAAAAAGTTAACATTTCACTGGCTTGAGCATAATGAAAAAGCAGTGATTGGAGTGATGCTTATAGTATTAGCGGCTGTCGCTTTCTTTCTCTAATATGTTTCGAATATACCACTGGTTTAGTAACCAGTGGACAAAGTCCACCTTCGTTTTTTTGAAAGTGCTATATTCGTAACATGCTCAAGAACCACCGAGACCATGCCACCGATCTATAGCGACCGAAGGGAGCGGTGATCGGTGGTTCTTGACATTTCAAAAAAGCAAATTATAAATAGCTGTTTGCCTTAAAAAGCGACTATGACAATCATTGCAGTCCATCCGGCAACACCCGAAGACATAAATCATCTTATTCCTATCTACAAAAAGATATTCAAAAAGCATTATGTCTTTGAGTTACCTGCAAACGAAATCATGAAGTATCTTCTTCACAAACATGATGCAAACAAAGAAGTAGGCGGTCTTTTAGTTGCAGTGAAAAATGGCGCGGTTCTTGGGGGATTATTAGTAAAAAAGTAATCAGTAGTTATAGAGAAGGAAAATGTACCATTAGAGAATGCGCAGAAAGTGCGGGCTTACGGTATTTTGAGTTTTTTGATATGCTTGCAAATATGAATCTGATAGGTACAAATCCAGAGAATACAGAATTACTTTTGCATCAATTTCATAAAGATAACAATTAAGAAATAGAAATCTTCATATACTTCCCAATAACTCTCAAACAGATGAAGAAGCATAGTACTGGCGCATTGACTAAAGAGACGCATAAACAACAAGATGCACTCTACAATAAAAAATCTAACTATGATGTCGTTATTATTGGAACAGGCATGGCAGCGTTAACTGTCGGATCACTTCTCGCGCACGCAGGTAAAAAAGTGTGCATGCTTGAAGCGCATGACGTTCCAGGAGGATATGCGCATACCTTTAAAATGGGAGATTTTCAATTTTGCGCGCAGATTCATTATATCTGGGGATGTTCTCCGGGAGAAAGAATTTACGAATTTCTAAAACACATTGGGCTTGAAAAAGACATCACCTTTGAATTGTTTGATTCCAAAGGATATGATCGCATTGTTTTACCTGATGGCAAAAAAGTTATGATTCCTTATGGGTTTGACAAACTTGAACAACATATTGAAGCGGCATATCCTAACCAAGGAAAAAATGTCCATAAATTTTGTAAAATACTTTCCGCTATTCGAAAAGAAGTAGGATATCTTCCAAAACAAAACAGCAGCTGGTGGGAGTACGCTAAAAGTCTTCCAAAATGCTTTACATTACTCAAGTATCGAAAAAAAACACTTCAAGATGTTTTTGATGCATGCAATCTCAGCAAAGAAGCGCAGGCAGTTCTCTGTGGAAATGCAGGTAATTTTATGCTTCCTCCAGAACGCTTATCTATCTTTGCGTACTGCGCATTATTTAGTGGCTATAATGTTGGAGCGTATTATCCAACAAAACATTTCAAATATCTTACCGAACGATTAGCGTCATTTATCACAGAACATGAAGGATGCCATATATTTTATGAAACTGAAGTAACAAAAATAAATTCTACTCACGGAAATGGCAAAGAAAACTGCGTGACAAGTGTTGAGACAAAAGATGGCAAAACGTTTACCGCAACACAATTCATTTGTAATATGGATCCCCAAGCTGCATCATACATCATTGGTCGAGACAAATTTCCAGATGCATACATCAAAAAGCTCGATTATGAATATTCTCCATCAGGAATAATGATTTATCTTGGTCTTAAAAATATTGATCTTACCAAATACGGATTTGGAAAGTATAACACATGGCATCTCATGCAGTGGGACATGAATAAGACATGGAAAGAAGAGTTAGAAGCGCATACATTTGAGAAGCCATGGTTCTTTATTTCTACACCAACACTGCATACTGAAAAACCCGGAACTGCTCCAAAAGGATGCCATGTCATGGAAATTGCAACGGTCACTGGATATGATGTTTTTAAAAATATGCAGAAGAATAGCTACAAAGAATACAATCAGGCAAAGATGGCGCTTGCGGATACAATGTTAGATTTAGTTGAAAAACATTATATTCCTGACTTGCGAAAACACATCGCAGTAAAAGTAGTAGGAACTCCTGTGACCCATGAAGATTATTGCGTTGCAATTCGCGGAAATTCATACGGTTCAAACATGACTCCCCAGCAAATGGGTCTTGGTCGTCTTAAAGCAAAAACACCATTCAACAATTTCTTCTGGTGCAACGCATCTAGTGGATATGCTGGTGTTTATGGCACTGTCGCAACAGGAATGAATTTGTATATGGATTTAACAGGAGACAAATTCTTTGACTCTAAAAAAATACCTTCTGATGAAGAGATACTTGCGAGAATAACTAAACTCAATAAATAAAATCAATAAGAAGCAATAATTTTCTTCGCAACTCGCTGTCCACAGCGAACTGCCCCTTCAGTCCACGGACTATTTAGATAATCTCCACAGAGATACACATTATTTTCTCCCTGTCCTTTTTTTAGAAATTCTGACACCTGAGTGATATAACCATGAGAAAACTTTGGCATTGCTTCTGGCCATCTTTGCAGATCGTAGTATTCCAGCTCATCGTTGCTAAACCATGAACAAAGTTTTAGAAATTCATTTTTGACAATGGAAAATATTTCTGTATCTGATCTATCAATTATCTTTTTTGCAAAATCTTCATGCAACCAGACAGAAAGAAGACTTTTATCTTTATGAATTACTTCTTCTCCTTTCATCATCTCATTTCCAAAGCTTGCTATTGCCTTGCTTTCTACATATGGTGCCCAGACAATAGAATAATTATGGAACTTTTTTGTGGGAACACGAAAAGCAACACTTATTGTTGTCGCGTACTTTGTTGCATCAAGCACATTTTCTTGTGCTGTCGTTGGGTTTACATATATTTTCTTTGCTATGCTTGCTGTGGTTGCGATGACTACTCTGTCAAAAGCCTCAGTCTTCTTTTTTCCATTCTTTTCTTTTGTTATTATCTCTACACATTCTTCTTTTGCACGGATCTCTGTTACTGCTTTTGCAGTTTTTACCTGAAGATGCTTTGCCAATGCATTTGGTAACGCGCTCATACCTCCTTTTGTTTTGTGCAATGCCCAATCTGCTTTATGGTATTTAAGAGATTGCATTATCGCACGGAGCGCGCTTGCACTGATATCTTGTGATCTATGAAATTGGTATGCAGAAGTAAACGGATCAACATAATAATCCGCAATCTCTTTTCCAGTCTTTTTTTTCATACAATTATACGCATTGTCCGTATCATATTTTGCTCCTGTGGAAAGGTCAAAGAAATCAATTCCTTTTCCGCACTGGAGAAATTGCAGAGAAAGCAGCATTTTGGATAGAAAACCAACTCCTTGATTTGCTGGAATAATTCTTCCATTCTTCAGTAACCCATACTGTAGAAAATTCATCTTCTCCCAGGAAAGATTGAGTTCGTTCGCGTATTTCCTCATTTCCGTGTATACATTTGCGAGATGGTCTGCGCCAATATCAAAAGGAAAATCTTTTTTTGTTCTTGTGGACATTCGTCCGCCAACATGTTTTTCTTTTTCGTAGACGACCACAGAAAATCCTGCTTTTTGGAGTTCATACGCACAGATTAAACCTGCAATTCCTGCGCCGATTACTGCTATGCGTTTTTTGGGATGACTTTTCATTCTTTGTGTAAATAAGAAGTAGTACTTAAATTTATAGCAAAAGTTAATTGAACACGTACTCACTATAACAACTTCACAAACAAACTGCCCAGCATGTTCCAGAACATGTCCATCATACTAAATGAACGCTCTGCAACAAAAGACTGTTGGAGTTCATTCCAAAATCCAAAGACTACACAGAAGACAATAGTTGCAGTAATTCCAGCATGTTGATACTTTGTTTCCTTGATTGCTCGAAAGAACAGGAATGCAAGAAATGCATATGCTAGAATATGTTCAATCTCATCTCCTGTCCAGGATCCTTCTGGAACAGGTTCCTGTGTCACAACTCCTCTTATTGTTGGAAAATCAGAGATCGTTGAAGAATACGCAATAGCCCCTGCATAAAGAAATAATGGAATAAGGTAGAGAAGAATATATCTTTTTGTTTCCATGGAAAGATGGATTTTTAGGAGTTATATATGTTTTGTGAAGGTTAGATTAGATTTATGACGTACAATTATTACTCTTTCAGTTTGTTTCTTATTTTTTGAAAGCCATAACAAAGAGATAAAAAGACGCTCGACTATTTCAAATCTCACTTCGTTCGATTTGTAATACCATTTGTCTTCGACATCAAGGAAATACTCGCGTCTTAGCACACAGACTCTCGCAAGAATAGCTCGAGTCTGTGTGCAGTACATGTAAAAAGTAAAACAAAAACAACAACATGGCCAGACGGAGCGAATGAGGTCACCCTACGAAGTGGGGTGTTCTCGTTCGCGGAGTATGACAAGCTTTTTGGCTTGTGATATTGAGAAGAGCCAAAAAGTTGGCCGTCTGTGCCATCGTTGTTGTTGTTTTTGTCAACAAATATAGACGTTTCAGAAAAAGAATAAAGCACTATTGATCTTCTGCCTTCTTCCCTACTTTCACACTATTCGAAACAACTTTTACTGCTTGGTGTTTTTTATTCTTAAATCGCACCACTGCCGCAGGTAACTTATAATCCCCCACAATCTGGTAGAGAGAACTTACTTTGTACGTTATAATGCGCTCTTCATACGCTTCTACATGCGGGATGTGCCACTGCAGAACTGTTCCTGCTTTTTCGTGCTTCATTATTTTCTCTGGCTTCATTGTTCCAAGCTCGAAATGTTTTTCAATCTCTGCAACAGCAGGAATTTTATCTATCACTCCCACGTCATCAATCAACTTCATGGATCTGTTTTTGATATGCAAAAGGATTTTTAATTTTGTTTGTCCTTCTTTATTCGTATGTAATGTCATGACTTCTTTTTTGATGACAATCGGACTTCGAAGGACATAATAAAGCCAGACTGCTCCTGCCAACAAAAGAACCACATACAATATTGGGCGGTAACTGACTGAATATGTAATCATTACAGGAACATCTATAGGCAACGTGACGCTGGTTCGATAGTAGAGAAGACCTTCTTTTTCAACAACTTCTCCTTCAGGATCTCCTCCTGTGAAATATTGCTCAAACCCGGATGTTGCGAAGGTAAATTCTTTTATTACATCACTGTTTCCCTTGTTTGTATACTCTGTTCTCTGTGTTGTCTTAAACAAAAATCTTTTCGTTGGATATTGGACTTCCACAATGTCTGCATACGAAATTATTTCAATCTCTTTTCTTATAGGAGTAAATGCTTTTTCTCCCATAAATACAGCAATTGTTAAAAGGTCTTCTATTGGTGGCTGCTGCGCATCATAATTTATTTCAAACAAAACGCTTGCAGTGCCTAATGGACCAACTGTTGTTGTTTTTGTTTCATTATAGAGGTCGCTGCTGAGCTGGACAGTGAGTTCTCCGACATCCAGTGGATTTTTGTTTTCAATTTCCAGTTTGACTTTCTGTATATGGCGTGGATCCACTTGTTCTTGCGCATCGAGCAAAAAGTTTAATGCTGGAAGGTATCCTGTGAGGGCTTCTGGATTTTTGATGTGCAGAATAAGATCTGCAACTTCTTCTTCTCCTGTTTCAGAACGAATAGGAATCTGGAGCGCATATTTTCCAGAAGAGATGTATGGGGAAGATGGTGTAATAATCAAATCAAACGTTGTTTCTTCCAATCCACTTACTGTAAATCCTGAGAGATAGGAAAGCGGGTTTGTTTCAAAACTCCATTTTGAATCAAGCGTGAGGAGGAGCTCTGCTTTTTCTGATGATCTTCCATCTGTTGAAACGACAAAGTTGTAGACTGCAGTCTCGTTTGGATAAATAGATGCTTCTTCTGTGTAGCTGATTTCAAGAGCGCTGATTGAAGGAAGAAGTGAGAGTACTAGAAGTGTTATAAAAAGAGACTCAACGTATCCAAGAGACCAACGCATATAACAGCACCTGCACAGCACACACCACTTATGCGATTTTTATGATAGTCTGGCTATAAATAGTTTGTGATTTTGGTGACCACTCTAAAGAAAGAACCAAAAAATAAATTCATCTCATTCTTACCTCCCTAAGAACATTCTCTTCTGAGTAGTGAAAGACATATAATTTATATATGCTCAAAGATATCTTTTAGAGATGGAAGAAGATCTAGAAACAACACTTGTTCGTGCATGTGGCGTTATCCGTGAGCGCCTTGGTCCATACCCTGACCAATTATACGATTGTCTTCAAGACGCTGTACAAAACCAAGATGATCCTGATTATGTTCAACTTCGCTTAAGAACACTAACTCATTATACCAATATAATAATTGAACTCTTAGAAGGAACAAAATGTATACAAAGCATTGGTTCTGATAGCATTGCTATTACATCACTCCGCCATGATTTAAATTCAACTTTGGCCGTACTTTCAGGATATTTAGAATTATTGGATGCTGACAAAAAAAATAGCAAAAAATATTTATCCGCGATAGTAAAGGGTGCAGCACAATTAAAGATGTGGTTGCATATTGATACTGAAGAAGAAATAAATATGAAAGACATTTTTACACAAGTCTATCATTTTTCAAAAGAAGATTTAGATAAAAGAGAGATTCGTTTTGACACTTTTTCAGGACAAGAAACTGTTTATGTTATTCCTTCATTTACCGTACGCAGACTCTATCAAACAGTTAGAAATGCAATGAAAGCACGAGTTGATGATACACAACCATACATTATAACAATGAGCTCTTCTACTGAAGGAGATTTTTGTGTTGTTGAAATTAGTGATCATGGAATAGGGATATATCCCGCTGTAATAAAACAGGCCGCACGTTCTGCAGGTTATACAGAAGAACAACCTACTCTTTATGAAACACTTTCTCAAATCTTTAAGCCTGGAGTCAGTGGATTTAAAGCAATGAACAGGATTGGCCAGGGATATGGACTGAACAGTGCTGCTCTTGCTGCTGAGAAAGGTGGACAAGATGTTACTCTTGAAACAACAATACGTGATGGCGAAACGCTTCTTACGATTAACAAAGAATATCCTCATGGTTTTGTTAATCCTTCAAAAACAACAACAGGAACAATATTTAGATATTATCTTCCGTTGGCTAAAATTGGACAATAAATGTATACGCAAAGTTTTAAATAAAGTGTTGTTCATGCTTCTTTTATGTACGTCAAACTCGTTGTCTACGCACCAAAAAAGGATAAAGACACAATTCTCAAAAAGCTCTTTTCCTTAGGTGCTGGAAAATTCAAAAACTATGACTCCTACAGCTTTGTTTCTGAAGGAACCACTACATACAGAGCATTGGCAGGCGCAAAACCTTCTTTTGGAAAGAAAAATAAAATGATAAAAGTCAAAGAAGTGCGGATTGAGACTATTTGCAAGGAACTGGATTATCAGAGAATTGTTCAAGAAATCAGAAAAATTCATCCATACGAAGAACCTGCACTGTGCGTGTATAAGATTAGCGATTTGAGTATCTAACCACAGTAAAGCATAAATACTTCATTCTCCAAAAGATACTTATGGACAAACAGCTCACTATCGGCATTGACATTGGCGGAACAGCCATCAAAGCAGGTGTTGTGGACAAAGATGGAGAAGTGGTGAAACTTGAACGTCTCAAAACACCAAAAGCAAAAGAAGAACTTGTTCATGCAGTAATTAATGTGAGCAATTCTCTTTTTCAGGAATTCAAGCACCACAACATCAAAGGAATTGGCATCGGCTGTCCTGGTCCATTAAACACAAAATATGGTGTCATCTTGAAATCTCCCAACCTTCCCCAATTTACAGACATTGGCCATCCAATGAAAAATAATTTTGAAATTCCTATTGTTTTTGAAAATGACGCGAATTGTTTCACCCTTGCAGAAGCTGTTTATGGCGCAGGAAAAGAAGAAAAGATTGTTCTGGGCATTACATTAGGAACTGGCTTTGGCGCAGGACTTGTTCTTAATAGAGAAATATACAATGGAAAAGGCAATGCGTTGGAGATTGGACATACTATTATCAACCATGATGAAAAAGAACAACTTCCAAATCTTGTACGCGGGTGCGTTGAGCAATATTTAGGAACAGCAGGAATTCTGAACATTGCAAGAAAGTATGACCTTGATGTGAAGGAGCCACTTGACATTTTTCAGCTTGCGGAGATGAAAAATGATAAAGCACTAGAAGCATGGAAGGCATATGGTTATTATCTCGGTATTGCATTGACGAATTGCATTCATTCTTTTGATCCTGATGTGATTGTGATTGGCGGCTCTATGAATCAAGCATGGACATACTTTGAAGAAGCAATGCATCTCGCAGTTGATGAACACTGTATTCAAGAAAAGCCAAAGATTGTTCGCGCGTCTGTAAAAGATGCTGGGATTGTTGGCGCGAGTTTGTTGATACGATGATTGGAAAGACGAAACGCATAAATTACTTTTTCTGTCTTACCATAATTCGTTTTGTAAAATGCTCTTTTGCTGTTCTCCCAAAACTTATATCTTGAATTTCACCTAAATAAAAACAAAGAACATGAGGGACAGCTAAACCAACATCAACTGCACAATAAATATCTATTCCTACCCCTTGGAGTGTATATTGTACAAATTGCAAGCCGTATGGACGCATATCTGGTCTGGAATCCACTCGAGACGCTTGATAAAGAGTAAAAGGGACAACACCTAAATTTTCGGAATCTGGAATTCCCTGTGCGCTAAGATATTTCTGCGGTCTGTAAAGCAATGGTGCTGCATCCTGCATTACAGGAAGCTCTCTTCTTGTTTTGTCTATGCTGAGATGAAGCTCAAGACAATTCGCTTCAGTATGGTTTCGATCTAATAAACCTTCAAGAATCTCAATAGTTTCTTGAAGATGGACTGGATCTTGGTGTTCTTCGCTGTGTTGTAAGAATGCAAAGTAGTGATGAAACGCGTGAGTTAATCGAGCATTTCTTTCGAGTATCATAAAGGTAGAAACTAAATTTGGTTTAAAAAAGTTCTGACACAGTGGTTTAACGAAGAAGCGGTACAACAAAAAGATTCCCTGTACGATATAATTTCATGTATAACCCTTGATCCATTCTCTGCAGTTGCCCTCTTGTGACCCCTTGATAATGCTGCTGATAATAAGCAACTGGGTCTGGATCATATTTGGATCTTTTTTCCTTTGTTTCAATATTTTGTGGGAGAAATTCCTTATACCCCTCTCCAAATATGTGTTGAAGTTGTTCTTCAAGAGAAACCGTTGCCATTATAGACAAGGTTCTCCTTACTATTTTGAGGAGATCTTTCTTAGGTAACATCTCTATTTTCCCAAGATTTCGTAATTTGTGATAAAGAGGTTTATTGACATACGGCAACTTACCACGACTTACACCTAAATGATGCTGCACATAATAATTGAGAGGATCTCCTCCATAATCTCTCCTATTTTGAACTGTGTTTGGATCAAGAGGAATTTGATCAAGAAGTCCTGCATTATCTAAAATAGTATACAATGATTTATCAACATTACCTAACCTTCCCCTGGTAATATCTGGATAATTTTCCCTACAAAAAGCGAGGGGATCTTTTCCATATCCTCTATTCTTTCTTCTCTTAAAAGGTTTACTCTTATCTCTAAGAGGAATTTGCTCAAGAAATCCCCTCTTAAGTAAGAACAGATAGAACCCAGTGTTTACTCTGTGAAGTTGCCCTCTACTAAACTCACTATAATGTTCATAGTAATATCCTATAGGATCGTCTGCATACTCTGGTTGTTCAATAGGAATATGATCCAAGAGATCAAGTTTCCATAATTTTGCGTAGAGGCTTTGATTATATTGTTGAAGATGCCCTCGTGTGACTCCAGAGTAATATTTATCATAATAAGCAACAGGATCATAGCCTTCCTTCATTCTTCCCACTTCTATGATTAACTCATTTTCAGAAGTAAAATAAACTCTTCTGACTGGCCGCTCAGGCGGACTAATATGCACATTTTCTTCTTTTCTTTTTTGTACAATTCGAAGTCTTTCTCTGACCTGTTCGACGCTTTCTGTTGCTTTATTTACAAAAACCTCCAATCTGCTCTCTCCAAATGTCTCCCCAATTTCCGCTAAGATTGACGCATATTCTTTAGGAAGATCACTAAGGAGAATATACGCTTCTTGAGGGTCTACTTCATCTTCTTCAGGAGTAGGAATTACCTCATGAAGAAGACGTTTATCATCTTTTCTAACCTTGCTATCCAAAGAAAGAACAAAACGTTCGCTGTAGGGTATACTTGTTGCTTCAACCTGTTCAATAATAAGAAGATACATTCCTGCATTATCGGTTATCCCTTTTTCTTGTGCATTTCTTCTCACGCGATATGCAATCTTTTTCCTTTTCTGTTCAGGAATACCAAGATAATCAAAGCATCTTTCAATCCAATCAACCATAAATAGAGATGCTTCAAACAGTTTATAAAAATTCTTAATATTCTGTATCTTACAAGTACTAAAAGATAAGAATAAAACAACTCATTTAAACTTTACTTATTTTACTTTTTTCATGCGCATCAAATCCCTCAAACTCCAAAATATTCGTTCCTATGTCGAAGAGACTATTTCTTTTAGCGAAGGATCACAACTTCTCGCTGGAGACATTGGCGCAGGAAAATCTACTGTGCTTTTAGCAATAGAATACGCCTTGTTTGGAACAAAGCGCGGAGAATTGGAAACAACATCTCTCTTGAGAAACGGAAGCCACGCAGGAAGAATTGAGTTGACCTTTGATCTTCATGGAAAAGAAGTTACAGTGGGGAGGACTCTCAAAAGAACACCGCAATCGGTCAAACAGGAAGCAGGCTATCTTACGGTGAACAACAGCAGAATTGATGCTACCCCTGTTGAACTGCGGGCACGGATCATTGATTTACTTGGATACCCTAAAGAAGCGCAGGCAATTGCGAAAGATCTTATCTACCGCTATACTGTTTTCACACCACAAGAAAACATGCGCCAGATTATTTATGATGACAAAGAAATTCGATTGAACACCCTGCGAAAAGTGTTTAACATTGATAAATACAAAAAGATAAAAGAAAATGCGCAGTTCATTTCTAAAGAACTTCGCGCACAAAAGCGAGCATTGGAAGAAACCATAACAAACATTCCTGCACTTGAAACGCAAAAGAAAAAGACAATTGAGGAGAAGGGAAAAAAACAGCAAGAACTTGTTGTGCAGGAACAGGTTGTGAAGGATGAGCAGCAAAAGAGAACACTACAAGAGCTGGAACTCGCACAACTGGAGCTTCTCTCTGTGGAGTATAGAAAAAAGAAAGAGCAGCATGCTGTTCTCGCGATGCAACTGAAAACAAAACAGGAGCTTTTTGAGCAGACCAGACAAAAAGAAACGCTTCTTGTTCAGAACATAGAACAGCTTCGCCTATCGCAGCCACTTGTTGGAGTGAGACCAACAGAAAAAACTATTTCTGAATTAGAGCAAGAAAAAGAAATTACTGGAAAAGAGATAGGCGAGACTGAGCAACAGTACGCGCTTATTTTACAACAGGAGAAAAATTTGGTTACACAGGCAGAACACCTTGTACAAGAGATCAAATCCATAAGAGAAGCGATTGTCCATAAGGAACCATACGCACAACAACTCCTTACATTTGATACTGAAATTATTGGAAAAGATGCTGCGGAAAAAATACTCGCTGCTCTAGAACAAGAGAATATTGTGCTCAACAAAGAAGAAGCATCTCTTGTTGTTGCACAAAAAAATGCTGAACAGATTCTCTCAAGAATACCTGCCCTCCAGACATGCACGCTTTGTTTGCAGGATGTGGTGCATGAGCACAAAGAGAAAATTTCCGATGCACAAAAAATAATACTAAACGATGCGATGACAGAGATTCTTGTTTTGCAGCAAAAAAAACAACGCATACAAATGAAAATAGAAGAGCAGAAGAAAATACTGCATTCGATTGTTCTTGCTGAGAAAAAGAAAGCAGTTTTACAGACGATGTTACAGGAAATAATTCTCAAAGAGAAAGCAGTATTCGAGAAACAGATTGTACTCCTTTCTTTTGAAGAACAAAAAAAACAAAGCGAAGAGAGAAAGAGTGCGTTGGATAGATTTCCTTTGAAGGAGAAGAAGGAAGAAGTTACAAAAATTAGAAAAGTGCTGGAAGACCTCCGATTCTGGGAAAAGAGCGTGGAATATCAGAAAAATCACATGCAAAAGATTTCTGAAAAAGAAGAACAGCTTGTTGCAGTGAAAAAAGAATGCGCAGAACTGGAAAATGAGCTTGGACAACTGAAGAAAGAACTTGAGCAGTATAAAGATATCTCTGGGCAATCTACAAAACACGAACAGCAGGTTCTTGTGAAAAAGCAAGATTATGAAATAGTTCGTGAGCGAGAAAAACAAGAAGAAATGAAGCGAATTGCACTGCAGAAAGAATTGTTCTATTTTAATGAACAGATTGCGCAGCAGGATGCTGTGCTTCAACAAAAATATGCAACTTCTGACAGAGTACGAAAGATACAAACCTATCATCAATGGCTGGAGGAATTCTTTGTACCGCTTGTCAGCACTATGGAAAAGCATGTGCTTCTACAAGTGCACGCATCCTTCAACGCAGTATTTACCCAATGGTTCAGCATGCTTATTGGTGAAGGGCTTACTGCACGATTGGATGAAGACTTTACTCCCATCATTGAACAGAATGGATATGACACTGATGTGCTTGATTTGAGCGGCGGAGAGAAAACTGCTGTTGCACTTGCATATCGACTTGCACTGAACAAAGTCATTAATGATTTTATCAGTACTATCCACACAAAAGATCTGCTTATTTTAGATGAACCAACTGATGGATTTAGTTCAGAACAACTTGATAAAATGCGTGACGTCCTTGAAGAATTACACATCGCGCAGTTGATTGTGGTGAGTCATGAAACAAAGATAGAAAGTTTTGTTGATAAGATTGTGCGGATTGAGAAGCAGGGGCATGTGAGTCGAGTGTTGAGTGTTTGATAGTAAATAGTTTGTTTTTTATTTCTCTTCCGCTAATATCTTCTTCAATTTTTCAATGACTTCAATATCTCTTGGATCAACACCACGTTGTTTCGCGTAATAATAACTTGTCCAATCTCCAATTGAAATAGCAGAAAGCATGCGTGCAAGATACGAAGGACCTTTAATGACAATTTCTGTTGCAGGACATCCATATTCTTTGATGATTTGCTTTGTCGCAGAAATCCGTTGCCTGTGCCATTTTGCTTCTTCTTCATCAACAAGGAAAATAACATGGAAACTTTCATTTCTGCTTAGATACCCATTCAATTCATTGTGATCTAGTTCTGGCAATTCGTTGTAAAATGCATGAACCTTTGTATTCTCATTCAAGTAAATTTTCCAGCGTTGGTTGACTCCAGAAAGCTTCGGACTGGTATAAATGATGGGGATTTTCCCATTGATTTTTTCTGCAATTTGTTTTCCCATTGTCTCAAAAACAGGCTTATGAAGAATTTTAATTGCTTCAGCAATACTATCTTCATGCTTTTCTATTATTCCAGAGTTCTGAAAGATTTGAAGGAGTGCTCCAAAAAAATGATAGACCGTGTATCGTGGTTGATATCCTTTTGGCAACAGAATCATAGGCGTTCCATTTTTCTCCGCGTACTCTTTTAATTTTCCGCCTGAAGTCATCACCAGAAGTTTATACCCTTCTCTGTACGCCTGCTTATACGCTTCCAAGGTTTCAGCAGTATTGCCACTGTACGAACTCACAATAAGAAATCCTTTTTTTGAAACCCATCCTGGGATTGTATAATCCCGCACAAGATTAATCTGCTTTTTGCAGCCAATATTTTCCAGATATGTTTTTAGAAGAAATGCTGAATGAAGTGAACCGCCCATGCCGACAAAGGTAATATGTTGCGCATTTACCGCGTCGGGAATAATTGTTTTATCTGCCAAGGCAATGCCTTGCTTAATGTGTTCTGGAGTATTAAGAAATATTTGATGAACATCAGTGATTATTTGTTCTTCTGTTTTCTTTTCTGTTCCTGTTATCGAGGTCATTACTTGTTTAATTCTTTCTGTAAAGGACATGGAATGAGAAAAAAGTGCTGGCTTTATATTTTTTGTTACTTCACAAGATACGAATAAACTTTATAAAGGAGTCACCTTTCTAAACCATTAGTCAGAGATGTGGGGGTGCACGACACGTGTCCTGAATCTGCAAATAGAATCGGTGAAACGAAAATGGGTATGTATAAATATATACAAAAGGCTTGGAAAAAGCCAAAAGAAACATTAGGCGACTTATGGTACGACAGACTTGTCCAATGGAGACAAGAATCACCAACAGTTCGTATTGACCATCCTACTCGACTTGATCGCGCGCGAGCGCTCGGTTTTAAAGCAAAGCCTGGAATTTTTATTGTTCGACAACGCATGGAACGTGGTGGCCACGTTCGTGAACGAATCCAAGGTGGACGAACTCCACGAAAATTTGGGATTCGCATGAATCTTGAACAGAGTTATCAATGGATCTGCGAACAACGCGCAGCACGAGCATATCCAAATTGTGAAATTCTCAACAGTTATTGGGTTGCAAAAGACGGAATGCATTACTGGTATGAAATTATCATGGTTGACAAAGCTCATCCTGCAATTCTTGCTGATCCAAACCTCAGCTGGCTTGCAAAACCTGCAAACAGACGACGTGTCTTTAGAGGATTAACAGGAGCAGGCAAAAAATCACGCGGCTTGCGCAATAAAGGATTAGGCGCAGAAAAAGCACGTCCAAGCAAAGGTAAAGCTGCGAATAAGAAAAAACGCAAGTTTGGTTTTGGTGCTTGATTATTTTGTTTTATTTTTTTTCTATTGTGTATTTTTGATTGGTTTCGTACTTCAATAAAACCCCATTACTGCGGTAATGGGTCCCCCTGACATTTTTTTCTTACGGAGCACTGTTTTGTGAAAAGGTGCGTGTTTGTGCCCTACACGAAAGTCTTCTCGAAAAAAGACTTTTTCTCATTAAATACAAGGATTTTGGCGAATTATGTCAAACGGTTTAAATAGTGATTTAGTATCTGGGGTGCGATGAAACATCCTCTTATTGCGGCAGGCATAGTCGGGGCAGTTGTTAGTGTTACATCTGCTCGATCATTATATGTAGAGGACTATCTTGAAGTGCACACACCACAGATGCCACATTTCGGTAGAAACACGGAAGATTACAGAGCTTACTTACAAGAACATGACGCGCTTCTTTATGAGAGAGAACTTCGCGCACTTCGTTCATATAACTGTGGTGCCTCATATACTCGCGAGTTTGGAGAATCTGCTGAGGGTACACAAACATTTGTATATACTGATGCAAACACGTTTGCGTTATACCTCCCCAATGACATACTCGGAACGTCATTCATGCTCTACACAGGAGCTGCAGATGGGTTTGGAGATAGATACACGAACTGTACAAAAGACAAAGAAAGATTTATTTGCGAACCATCACATGCATTCAGTACCCCATGTACTATTCGATTTCTTCAAGGGGATGATCCTTTTAAAACTGCTCCTGACGCATGTACAAAACAAAAGATGTATACTGAAGGATTACGTGTGATTTACACTTCTCTTGAAGATACAAAACACTGTAGACAATAGTTACACTTCTTTTCCAAGACGATAATGTTTGATCACTTCATAAACAAATACAATATAACTTATTGGATAAAATAAAATAGAAAGCAGCGCGAAAATAGTGAGATAAAAGAACACAAAATAATCTCCTGCTGCGAATTGATAGACAAGCACATCCCAATAGTATGTTGCAATGTCAATAAAGAAAAAATATGAATAGAACGCAAAGAAGATTAGCGCTGCACCAAATGAGAGATAAACCAGATCTCTTCTTATCCACTTCTTGAATGTAAGTAAATACACTATTGCTCCGATAATCATGCTCACAATAAAAGCATTCCCCATATTCAGAAGCGCATCTGTTTCTGTGATAGACGTGGTCTGGACATCAGTACCAACTACACTCGGAATTTCAATTCTTCCAAGATGAAAGAGTGGGAAGAGAAGGAATGTGATCACTGCAATGGATGTGATCACAAGCAGCCAGCGCTGTTCATGCGCTTTGTGTTTCTTGAATAAAACCCACCATATATACGCTGGCGCAAGGAACAAAAAAACAATTCCAATGATGTTGAGGAGATAGATCCAAATGGTTTGTATCACTTCCAATGCGTTCACTGTTCTCGCGAGATCGTAAAAAAGAAGACTTGTTTTTGCTTCTGTGAACATATCTGTAATTGAGAAGAGAGGGATGTGATGCGCTGCAAAAAAAACAGGCCCCTGATCAAAATAGAGCATTTCATGCTGGAAAATCGTGTAGGAAATAATGTAGATTCCAAAATCTGTCAAAAGATGGAGGATGAGAATTCCTGCAAGCCCTACTGCAACACCATACGGCGTATGGAAAAGCTCAATGAATTCTTCGTAGATCCTTTCCCCTGTTTCTCCGAGTTCTGTAATAATGTGCCCTACACCAAAGAGATGCCTGTATTTTATCATAATGACAAACATGAGGAGAATCCCTAGGAAAGCAATTGGCGCATCAATCACAACACCAAGCCACTCGACCATGAGCTGGAAAATAAAGAGGAAGAAGAAACAAAAGCAGAGGAAGATGGCGATTGCTCTCCATTGTTTTTTGTGAAAACATTTTGTATCTCCATGAAGGACGTGGAGGAGCGAAGATGTATTAATTTTTTCTTTCCATGCGCAGTAGATTGCCAGAAGGATAAGAAGAATACCTCCTGCATAGAATGCAGCTTTTTCCATTAGTACTTGGTTTTCTGTCATAAATTTCATGAAATAAAATAATGAACCATCAATGTAATTGCCAAGATTTGTTATGGAGAATGAGGTTGTTGTCGCTGCCAAGAGTTGTTCATTTGTGCCATCGGTTATTTTGAAATGAATGATTGAATTGTCAAATTCGAGGAGCGCAATTATTTTCTGATAAAATACAGAAGTCAGGTCTGCAGATGTAAGCTGCTTTATGTTTGCAACATCCCACGTAAAACTGGGGATCGCATCTGTTGTTGTTCTACTGACTTCAATAATAGATTGCGCACTTTCTTTTAGTGCTTCATAAGTTGTTGCAGCTGCTGTGGTTATTTTATTGAACATCAAGAGGATGAAACTCGTGATTAAGGAGAAATCCACTCCTTTATCTTTTGTTCCCAGAATTATTTTTGTTGGTGAAATGAGATAAATAAGATAAGCAATCGCGATAATACCTGAAATTTTGTCTATGTAATCAAACGTTGGGCTAAGATATTCTAAAAAATCAAAGATGTTGAGAATAATAAGGAGAAGGACAATAATCATTTCGATGTGTTCTGCTATTCTTGTCCAGAGAGAGTGAGAAGTGCCTTTAGATTTCATTACTACATCTTGACGAAAAGAAGTATTTATAGGTTTGTGTTTTTAAGTTTGTTATACACTCACAGAATAAATAAACTTTTTAAATAAAAAGCATGACACTAAGAAAAATGCTCGCTAAAAATAGTAAGTACGTACAACACATAATCATATTTTGTGCAATTCTCTTCTTGTTATATTCTATAGAATGGCTTTGGTATCCATCTTATTATGCACCAACAACACAGAACCCAGATATCTGTTTAGAGTACCTCAAAGAAGGAAAACTATATGGTGGTGATCCCTATTGCTTCCAAGGACCATTTGTTTATATACTCATTTTTCTCTTTGATTTTCTGTTCCATTCAATACCTGTTGGAACGACGATATTCTACTTCATAAGTCTTTTTGGCGTTGGTTATCTGATTACACAGATAAAAGACAAAGAAACAGGTAAAGAAAGTATTTTTTTTGTCTACCTTATCACCTTATTCTTATTTGGGAGAGGGTTCGTTGATTTTAGTTCTAACAGTGCAACAGTTTTCGTGCTCTTAGGATTTTACCTATTTTACTACACAAATAATAAATGGAAATATGTTACTGCAGGGTTATTTTTTAGCTTTGCTCTTCTCTCTAAACCTCATAACACTCCTCTTGTGATCGGACCTGCCATCCTCTTCTATTTTGGAAAAAAATACTTCCTCTGGAAAGAAGAAAAGATAACTGGCATGAGTATACTTTCCTTCCTAAAAATCCAATGGAAGAGTATTGTCATGCTCTTTGCACCAATCTTTATTCTCTTTTTGCTTGCAATAGTCTTCTTGAATCACTTTTTGATTTACAATTATATTATTCATACATACAATCCCGTTGTACAGACATATGCTTCAATGATAAAAGAACTTGTGACGTTTACCTACTGGTATAACGGATTATTCCTCCTGTTGTATTTGGGCATTATTATTAGCGCTCTTCGTTTATTCTTCTACAAAAAATTTGACCTCTTCTCATTCGTAGCGTGCATAAGTTTTCCAATACTCGTGCTTCTTGTCGGAAATAAGTTCAGCTTATACAAACTCATTGATCAGTATAGATATATCCTTCCTCTCGCACCATTTTACTTTATGAACATCTTCTGCTTTGTTGAAGAATTTAAGAGAGAGTACAACAAAAAGGCGTTATGCTGTATTTTAGGAATAATCATCACTTTTCTTTTTATCTTCCACATGACCCTCGGTGGACTAACTGTATCCGATATCCTCAAAAACCATGGAATTAATGACCAGAAGTTTCTGGACAGGATAAAATATGAAGTAGAGAAACCACTTACTATGCTCCCTGAGACAGACGGAAAGATACTTGTAGAGAATAATTACATCCACAGATATAATCTTTTATTGGGTGGAAGTCCATACAAATATCTGCATGAGGACGACTTTCAAGATTATTATGAACACCGTGAACAATCCTCAAACGATCCTGATATGGCTGTTGCGGGAAATTTTATAACGATAGGACTTCTTGATTCCCTTGCTCCTTATCTCCATAATACTACTTTAAACATATCTAACCTTCTCCAAGAAATAAATGCAGGAGAATATTCAATAGTAATAGCAGGACCATTCTACAACCAGTTTGCAAAGTTCTTAAAGGAACTAAATACTGGGTCTGATTACTGTCAAATTACTATGCCTTTTATCATTGAAGGAAATACTGATATCAATATTCAATATGTGTTTATTTTTTTTAAGGATAAGAATACATGTACTTCATTTCTAAAGACAATGCAAGAATATTACACTACAGAATTTAATGCGATCTGTGCACGAGGAGAATCATATATTAAAATAATTAATAGATCAATGGAACGTAATGGCGTTTCTTTGAACCAATCATGTTCCAATAAAAGCCAGCTTTATCTTCTCAATAATCGCATAAAAATAGAATCTTTATTCTTCTGTATGCTGCTTGTTGGATACCTCATTTATGGAGTAGGAACAGGAGTAATAACGCAAAAACAGAAAAAAATCACCAATAAAAAAACAGCAAGCGATACGCAAAACGAAGAGATTCGGCAAAAAGATTCAATTTAGAGACACCAAATCTTCTTTCAGAAAAAACAACAGGAACTTCTGATATTTTATATCCTTTTTTATGGACTTTAACAACCATTTCTAAAAGAAGAAGATTGGTTTTTTCTGTTGTTAAAAGAGAATGCCAAACATCTTTGCGAATTGCACGAAAATTTGCAGAGAAATCATGAACGGAGATGTTCAACATATAGGGAATAAGTTTATTCCCAAAACTGCTTATAAAACCCTTAATCTGAGTACCAAGCTGCTTTGTTTCATATCCTGCGCCCTGAACACTATGCCGACACCCTAAGATAAGATCATTCCCTTGCTTTATTTTCTCCAAAAGAAGAGGAATGTCTGTGACAGAAAAAGAAAGATCAGAATCCATAGAAAGAATGATATCTCCATGTGCGTGATCATACCCATACCGCAATGCAGCGCCAATGCCTTGTTTTTGTTTTTGAAGCACAACAATATTTTTGTATTTTTTATGAAGCTCCTGACATAAAAGAGCTGTTCCATCTGGACTATAATCATCAACAACTATGATCTCTTTTAATTGATAGAGTTGCTTTTTCTGGAATAAAGCTTCAATTTCTGGGATAAGAATTGCAATATTTTCTTTTTCGTTATATGTTGGGAGAATGATTGATACTGTTTTTTCTTGCATGTTCTTGTGGAAAAATTGAAATGTTATAAATTTTTTGCAGAAATATCTTTAAAATTATACCATAATCCCACTATCATCTTCCACCAATACTGCGCCAATACCTGTGCCAACATGGAACGCGGAATTGTCCAACGCAGATGCAAGGATCTCAAAAAATGATTTTTCTTCTTCAAATGCAACTGGCTCTACAGTAATGTTATGTGTGCTGCTCACATATGCATACGCTTCTTGTTTTCCACCAAGCTGATCGATTAAACTGAGATCAAGCGCTTCACTGCCTAAATAAATCTGCCCAGTCGCTAACTCTTTGACGTAGTCATATTCAAGTCCGCGATTTTCTGCAACAGAATTAATGAAGACCTCATGCATTTTGTCTAATGTTTGCTGATAGATTTCTTTTTCTCCTGTTGTCATTTCTCTATATGGTGTTCCCATATCTTTATGATTACCTGAAACAAAACGCGCATAACTGACATTATATCGTGCCAAGAGATCGCCGTATTCTAAGTATGATGCAAGCACGCCAATACTTCCTGTAATCGAGACTTCATTTGCAATAATATGATCTGCTGCACTTGCTGCCCAATACGCGCCTGACGCGCCCACTTCACGAATCACTGCAACAGTTGTTTTATTTGCTTCCTTAATTCCACGGCTAATTTCCGCTGAAGCAACTGGCGCTCCACCTGGAGAGTTAATGTCAAACACAATTGCCTGAATAGATGGATCAGCCTCTGCTTTTTCAATAAGTTTCACAATATCTGTTGAAGAGGCAACACTTGTTGCAAACAAACTGTCTTCGTTGTCTATCATGATCACTCCTTTAATAGGAATAACAGCAACATTGCCTGTTGTTGGAGCACTGTCACTTGCAATAAGAATCACGACAAAACAGAAGACAAAGAAACTTACGATGAACAGAAGAATAACGCCCCCCATGATGAGAAGCCAAGGTGTTCGTGGTTGTTCTTGTTTTTCTATTTTGACCATTAGTTCACCGTACATGATGTTATAGATCTTTCCGCATTTTTCTTCCTAATATACTTTACTATTCTGCGCTCTCAAAAGAATACAACTATTTTTTCAATTCTCAAACTTTCCTTTTACTTTGTATTCATCAGCACTGAGAATTTTATGATACTGCTGCTGGAATTCTACGGCACTCCTATTGACAACCAAAACATTTTTCATCAATACAAAGAACCAGATAGCTACAACAACCGCGATAATGATTGTCAAATATTTGTCCTGTTTCAATAAATCCCACAACATTTGTCCACCTACATTATCGATAGTGTCAGGTATATTTAAAGATTGTGATAAGAACGTTCCTTACACAACCCGCTTAAACTTCCTCTCTAACTCCGGAATAGTAAACTGAATCATCGTGGGTCGGCCATGCGGACAAGTAAACGGCTGCTTGCATTTTTGCAATTGTTGGAGAATGGTCTGCATTTCCTGGAGATGCACCACATCATTCGCTTTCACTGCTGCACGGCACGCAGTTCGGATGATTTTTTCTTCCTGCACTTCATTCAAAAGCATTGCTTTATCATTTATTTGCACCATAATCTCATGAATTGTTTCTTTGTCAATAAGCTTGCCTAAAATAGAAGGAACTGTACGAAGCAACATGGTATTCCTTCCAAACTCTTCAAGATGAAATCCTAATTGTTCAATGTATTTTTTGTTTTCCTGATATAATAACATCTCTGCTGGAGAAAAATCTATTTCTTCCGGAACAAGGAGCTCTTGTGTTTTTATGTTTTTTCCATAATACTGTTCCATAAATTTTTCATATAATACTCGCTCATGTGCAGCGTGCTGATCTATTACTACAAGTCCTAACTCATTTTCTGCGAGATAAAAGACATTGTGAATCCTCCCTATGAGTTTGAGTGTGGAGATTCGCTCTGTTCCTGCAATAGCTGACGCTTCTGTTGTGAGTGCAACAGGTGTGTTCTGCTCTTTTGTTTCTGCTCCATTTCCAGATATTTCTTCTCTGTTCCCATTTTCACTTTTTTGCTCTTCACCTCCTGTTACTTTTTGCAATGCACGGTTCAGAATTTCTTGTGCAGAAATGTCTGCAGAATTTTCAGATTGTTTTTCTTCTTCATTCTCTCTTCCTGCAAAAAAGGTTTGCTTTTCTTCCTGCACTGTAAACTGTTTTGCCATCAAAGGCGCTTGTGTGAATGTTGGTTTCTCTTCTGCAATGATCGGAACAAGCTTTGCATTATCCAATGTATTTCGCACTGCGTTAAAAACAGCAAGATAGAGTTCATTTTCTTTTTCCACACGAATCACTGCTTTTTGCGGATGGACATTCACATCAATAAGCCCAGGGTTTATCATGACATTCAGAATAAAGAGCGGGTGATTCTCAAGATGGAGGAGCGTATGATACGCATCATAGACTGCTTTGTTTATGATGTTGTTTTTTACTGCACGATGATTGACAAAAATATGCTGGACTTCTTTGTCGTTCCTTGTGATTGTAGGCTTGCTGAGAAATCCTTTGATTTCGATTTCATTGTATGTATAGCCCACAGGAAGCATTCCGTACGCAACTTTTTTTCCATAAATGGTAAGAACTCTGTCTATGGAATTTACTGTTGCTGGGGCAAAAAGAATTTCCTGCTGGTGATGCATGAGCTTTATTGTCTTCTCAGGATACGCAAGCGCATATTTTGTCATCAGTTCTGCGACTTGTCTCAGTTCAGTCTGGATTGTTTTGAGATGTTTTTTTCGCGCAGGCACGTTAAAGAAAAGATTCGTTACTTCGATGCTTGTTCCATCGGGCATTGCAATATCATGTGACTCCAAGAATTTGCCGCCACTGGCAAGAACCTTGAACCCTGTTTCTGCTGTTTTTGTTTTTGTCTTTAAAGAAAGTTCAGCAATTGCTGCAACAGACGCAAGCGCTTCTCCTCGAAAACCCATCGTTGTAATTTTGAAGAGGTCGTCTGCATCTGCAATTTTGCTGGTCGCGTGGCGTTCGAGACAGAGTAAGGCATCTTCTTTCTCCATTCCGTAGCCATTATCTGTTACTTTGATCTTTGACTTCCCGCCTTCTTCTATTTCCACAGTGATAATTGTTGCTCCCGCATCAATAGAATTTTCAACAAGTTCTTTCACAACAGACGCAGGACGTTCAACGACTTCTCCTGCTGCGATCTTGTTGATTAACTCATCATCCAGAAGCTTAATTTTTGGCATGAGAAAAGGAGGATTTTCCAGGCTTTAATAGTTTTTGATCTAAAAAGATGGAGAAAAAATGAAAAAGTAAAAAATTACTTCAACTTCAATGCTGCCTTAAACGCATCTCTGTCAAAGCCAACAATGATTGTGCCGTTAATGTCCAATACTGGAACACCGCGTTGTCCTGATTTTTCTTCCATATCCTGTAACGCTTTTGCATCTTCTGCAACATTGTGCTCGACATAGTCAATTTTGTTTTCCTTCAAAAAATCTTTTGCCTTCACGCACCATGGGCATGAATTTGTACTGTACACAATTACTTTTGCCATATGTATCTCCTCCTAATTCTTTGGTTTTTGCTTTCTATTTAAATTTTCTTCTTTTCAATTTCTCGACGAATGATTATGAACAAAAACAATCTGTTGAAAAAAACAAAGCAATACGTCACGAAAACGAGATAGAAAAATATTATGACATTTACCACGTAAAATTGGAGCAATGTTGCTGTATCCGCGACACTCTGGCCAATACTTGAAAGAACACCAAACAACGCAAGGTAGCCTAGAAACGCAAGAACTCCTGCGCATATGTTCCAAATAAACCATTGTCCAACCCATTTCCATGAAAATAAATGAAACGTGTTCTTGACAAGCTCGCTCAGCCCCATTTCTTTCTTTGCAACAAAGAGGACATGAGAAAGCTGTAGGAAAAGGAGAGAGAACAACGCATAGAACAGCAAAACAAGTGGAACAATTGTCTGCTTGAGGACTGTTACAAGCGCTATCGAAAGAAATGTCCAGAGAAGAAAGAATCCGATAAAAAGCGTTAGACCAATCACTGTATTATACCCAAAAAACTGAAGAACTCTTTTTTTTGAAAACTCAAATGAACTTTGCACTTGTCGTATTATATTGAGAAAGCTGAGATTCGCGTAGGTGAAAAAGGAATACGCAAAACAAACAGCAACAAAGTAAAAAAGGAGTAAGCCATAGCCGGAATATGTTCCAATAAGAGACGCTTCATATCGAGAAAAGATGGAATCAAATATTGCCGCTGCTGCATAAAGGCAGCCAAGAAACAATGCATCAAACAACAGCATAAATAGAAACGTCTTCCAGTATTTTCTCAAAGAAAATGCTGTTTGGATCTGTTGTTTAAAGATGGAGAATACCATGATCATCTCTTTTTCTTTGCCTTTTTGTCGTCATCGTTTCTTCCACGCGCTTTTTCTGTTTCTGCAAAAACCTGCTCCAAATCTCTTGCAAGCGAAGGATCTTCTGCAAATACCTGGCCTACACTCTTTTCTGCAGGGATGCGACCAACTACTGATTTGACAAGATCTTCTTGTTTCCGGAGCTCTGACGTATCTTCTTTTGCTTTGCGTTTTGCTCCTTTATCAGGAGTGCCCACTATTGTTCCAATAACTTCATCAATCTTGTCGAGCTGCATATCTTCTTGTCTCAGTTCTTCAAGATGCTTCTTTTCTTCTTCAAACCTCTGGCGCTCAACTTCCTGCATATGTTTCTCTCGTTCTGCTTCACGCATTTCTCTTAGTTTTTCTTTTTCCGCGATTCTTTTCTGTCGCTCTTCTTCTACTTTTTTCCGTGCAGCCTCTTCTCGTGCTTTGAGAATCTCTTGCTGTTGTTCAACAATTTCTTCTTTATGATCTATGGATAATTGGATTGCTTTTTCTTTTGCAAGAGCGAGAATCTCCAAGGGGTTTCCTCTCGCGTGATCTTTCAGCATTTTCAGGGTTTGTTGATCAAAAGGATACGTACCTTCTCCCCCAACTGCTTCTATTCTCTTTTTGAGTAATAACGCAGTTTGTGAAAGATCAAGGCCATTTAATTCAAATTTGAGACAATCTTTTAAACCTTTTCCAAGAGGCGATTTTTTTAGTTCTTCTTTTTCTCCAGCGATTATAAACTGGAATCGCATTCCTGTTTTCTGCAGCGCAAGAAGAATGTCAATTCCTTTCTCGCTGATATTGTATGGTTCATCGATGAGAAGAACAAATGGTTTTTCGCCTACTTTGCTTTTAAGATACGTGCTGATCTCCTGCGCGTTCATTTCTTCGAATGGCCGCGACACTGTTTTTTGGTACATGTTAAGGAATGGGTAGATGAGTTGTTTGGTGAGTTCTATATCATTTACTTTTTTTCCCGAGCAATCGATAAAGCAAGGGACAACTTCAGGATGGTGTGCTCCAAGCTCCCATGCAATCCAGTGCATGAAAGCTGTTTTTCCAGAACCTTTGTCTCCAGTAATAGTTCCATACGCTTCTCCTTTGATAAGGAAATGGTTGATTCCAGATCGTTTTTCTTTGTCAAGGACAAAAAATTCGTCTATGGGATAGAGCAGGGCATCTTTGAAAGGGTCATCATGCCAACAGAAAAGTCTAGTCCAGTTGAGAACAAGATTTCCTTTGCCGAGAGTAGGGGTTAGTTTCACATTTTTCCAATACCATCGTTTTGCGAGCTCTGTCGGGAGGTATGGTGACACTTCTTTTTCTAATTGATCCAAAGGTTGGAAGTCTGGTTTTTTCAGATGGAGTGTTTCTGCTGTTTTGTTGAGGAAGCTTTTGAATCCGCTGACTCCTGCTTCTACTCCTGCTTTTGCTCCTTTTGCAGCAGTGACTGCTCCTGTTCCTACTATTTGTGAACCTCTCACGATGCCAGCACCGACAACAACTGAGCCTTCAGCGATCTGTTGTGCGAGTTTTGCACCATGTTCTTTGAGTTTGTCAGGATGAAGTGGATGCTTCTCCTCTGCTTCGTCTTTTGCCATAGAAAGTACGCATGCCTCCTATAATATAAAGTTTACTGTGTGCAAACAGTAGATTCGAAAGTGCGTAGCGAGTAAGTTCTATAACCCGCCGCAGCCGGCGGCACGACGGTCAAAATTCTGCTGAATTTTGCCCTACTCGGCATCCCGAAGGGACAACCCCTGCCTCGTCGTGCGCCAGCGGCGGGTGCGAAAACTACGCCGATGTCACTCTCGCATTAAAATTTTCCTCTCTTCGACCAAGGCATACATCAATGCAAACGTGCATTCCTGATTTCTTGACTCATAGCCAAACTTTACAGCAATAGCAAGAAGACAATGATACATCGCATAAAAAACTGTACTTGCACTAATATCAGAAAAATCTCCTTTCTTTAAGTATTCTGTTGCCTGATAATAATGCTCTGCTTTTCGAATATGTGCTTTTGCTAAAGAAAGATTTGGCTTTATTTTTGTCAGACCCCTATGCTTCTTTCCTTCTTTCAGCTCTTTCTCTGCTTTTGTCAAACACCACTGTACTTTATTTTCTGCTTGTGTCATTGTTTCATCACACCTATTATTGTTTTTTCTCCAAATACAATAATCCCTTTCAGCGCATTCAGTATTATTTTATCCTCTTTCTTTATATTGCTTATGAAGTCCTTCTCTGTTTGGTATATAGGATGAATCTTTTTGTCGTTTAGAAGATTTATCGCTTCAATTTCTTTTTTTAATAGGGGAAATTTCTTGTTATCTGTAATGAGTAATACATCGATATCACTCGCTTCTTTGTGTTTTGTAAGGAGAGAACCAAAGATAAGAGCAGCATCTGCATTCTTTACTTTTTTAATTTCCGTTATCCATCGCTTAATATATGGGTGTGCTGTTTCTGCTTCTCGTTTCAATAGAAAAGTGAGATATTGCTGTGTATATTCATTGCTCAAAGTAAGCTTGTAGAATATTGCTTTTCCAAGCTGCTTTGATGTTAGAATATGCTCTTTTTCCAGCCGTTTTGCTATTTTTAACGCACCCATTGCGCTCATGTTAATTTCTTTCGCGATTGTATGCGCATTATACTCTGTCTCTGGATTTTTGAAGAGCAACAGTATAAACTGCATTTCTTTTTCAGTTATATCCATTTCAACTCACAGTTTATATGTGTAAACTGAAAGTTTATATAGTTTGTGGTTGAGGGAGAGATTTGTCTACTCGCTTGCGACATGAGCAATAACCTCCACAAACTGTGTCCATCCTTTTAGTATAATTCCTGTTCGTATTGCATCAAGCACAACAGGATCTTTCTTTTTTATGTTTTCGATGAAATCAGCAGGTGTTTGGAAAACAGGATGGATTTTTTTAAGAAGAACTTTATTTTTTTCTTCAATTCTTTTTTTGAGTGCCGGATAATTTTCCTGTTTTACTGTAAGAAGAAGATCAACATCATTGTAATTCTTTGTATTTCTCGTTACTGAGCCGAATAATAAGAGAATATCTGCCTCTTCAAAGTTTTTGAATTCTTCAAGCCAGCGCTTATATTGTTGCTCTGCTTCTTCCATGAGAAAGAGTTCAATGGTTTTCTTTGCTATCGCTGATTGTGGGTTAAATTTGTATTCTATTGCTTTTCCAAAGGGTTCTGCAATGACAAATTGTTGCTCTTCAAGCGCTTTTAGTGCTTTAAGCGCACCTCTTGGAGTCATACCTACTTTCGCACTTATACTTCTTGCATTGTATCTTGTTCTAAAATCCTTGAACAAGAGTAATAATAGTTGTTTTTCTTTTTCGGATAGCATGGGAACTGCCAGTTCTCATATGGGAACTAATGGTTCTATTTAAAGGTTTTGGTTGGGAAACTTTTAAATATGTGCAATCACATCATCTCACATAAGGTGATTATTATGACAAACGTAACATTAGCAATACCTGAAGATCTGCATACAAAAATGAAAGAGCATTCTGAAATTCGATGGAGTGAAGTTGTGCGAAAAACTATCGCAGAGAAAGTAGAGATGCTTGAAGCAATGGATACCCTTACAAAAAAAAGCAAGCTGACAAAGAAAGATGTCGAGGAAATTGCGCATAAAATAAACAAAGAAGTCTTTCACGAGATGAACAAGCGATGAAGATCATTATTGATGTGAATGTCTTGTTTTCTGCTTTGATTCGTGATTCTACTACAAGGACAATTCTTGTCAAATCAGGGTTTGATTTCTATTTTCCAGAACCTTCTTTGCATAAAATAAGAAAATACAAAGAGTATATTTTAGAGAAAACAGGTTTACGCGAAGAAGAATATACACAGCTTCTTGGCTTGTTGTTCAAATATATCAAACTCATTCCAACAGAGCAGATAGAGAAAAACTGGGAGCAGGCAAAGCAGATCATGGGACATATTGATGAAGAAGATGTCACCTTTATCGCTGCTGCTTTGGGAACTTCTGAGTCAATCATCTGGTCTGATGATTCTGATTTTGACAAACAACAGAAAATTGCTGTTTTCAAGACGAAGGATATTGTTTTGTTGTTTGGAGGGGGTTGAGTTTGGTGAGAAGAGAAAACCACTTCAAAATGTTCCACGGTAATTTTTATACATAGAGCGCGGTCCATGACTAAACTCATTTGCGAAAGCTAAATAAGCTTTAGTTTTGTCATTCATTTCTAAAGCAAATTTTTGGGCAAATTGATATACTGTATCTGTAGATTGATATTTATGACCTTGTACTCCATAGAAAAGTCCCATATGTTCCAATGACGATTGATGTACCATCTCTTGAATAAGAAGAGCTAGATTCCCATCATTTATTCCTAACTCATCAAGCGTTGTAGTAACTTCAATATCCTCAATTTCCGTAATATGCCCTTGTGCTTGCAATGCAAAATAGAGTGCTCCAACAATAGGATCCTGAAAACAAGGTTCTAATCCTTCATTGCCTAAATTATGTTTCATAGCTTCAACAAAAACTCTGTGTTTTGGTTCGATTCCGTTGAGCTTCGATACTATGGATTCTTTTGTCATAGAAATTAGAATATTTTTCTAGCTTTTAAATTCTTCCACAGAGCTGCATAAATCTGCTCAAATGCGGCTCTGAACATAAGGTAAAACGCCCCAGACCGGGTTTGAACCGGTGACCGCGCGGTTTCTTCTTCGCATAAAGCAAAGTAACAGCCGCGTGCTCCACCATTAAGCTACTGGGGCAATCTGAGAATTATGAATCTGGATATGATTTAAATAGTTTGCTGTCAGAATGGCTCTGTAGAAAGTCTCGAAAAATATAAAACCCCCTTGAACCGCTAGGCTCATGGGGTGGGATGAATCATTCGAGGTGATTCACCCCATGAAGAAAAA
>Ga0247727_10001844_pt1 | contig 49211 bp, 43 predicted proteins | sample WisWelCaveWW1625_FD_202498 | JGI IMG/M metagenome (GOLD analysis project Ga0247727, IMG submission 202498) | Biofilm microbial communities from Wishing Well Cave, Virginia, United States - WW16-25 | ecosystem: Environmental > Aquatic > Deep subsurface > Groundwater > Cave microbial mat | place...
TCCTCGGTCCGGCTCTGCTGTCGAGCCTCGATCTCCGCCAGCCGCGCGGCCACCGCCGCCAACGGCTCGAGCTTCGCCATCTGGCGCCGGTTCTGCTCAAGCTCGGCGGTCAATCGCGCCCGTTCCTTGCGCGATGCTTCGAGGTGATCGCGCTTGAGTCTGTAATTGTTCAGCGCCACTTCCGATTGATTGATCTCGGCGTCGAGCCGCGCGCGTTCGGCTTCGAGCGATTCCACTATTGCGGCCTTCTCGCGCTGGGCTTCAGCCGTCTCGATCTGACGCGAAAGCCCCGAATATCGCTGGCGCAGCTTCTCCAGCTCCCGATCCAGGGCGGCGAGCGTCCTTTGCAGGCTTTGCATCTCACCGCGCCCTTCGCGGAGTTGCGCGATTTTCGCTTCGATTGCGTTCTGCTCTTCGATCCTGCCGGAAAGTTTCGCCAGCTCCTGACGCGAGCTGGCGACTTCGCTCAAACGCTCCTGACAGAGCCTCGCCTGGCTGCGCGCTTCGATCAGGTCGCGCTCGATTGCGGCGATCCGATTGCGCAACGCGTCGCGCTCCTCACGCCTCTTTTCAAGCTCGGTCAAACGACCGGCCGCCGCCAGATACTGCTCGTAACCTTCGCGCGCGGCTTCGACCGTCGCGGCAGCGGCGCGAGCCTGTTCCACGCCTTCCCGCGCCGTGGTCAGCGAATCGCGTTTGACTTCGAGCCTCACGCGCAACTGCTCGATTGTGCGCCGATGCGCTTCGATCTTTCGCTGCAATTCATCGAGCGATTCGACCTCGCGCTGGGCGCGCTCACGCCCGGTGGTTGCCTTCATTTGCTCGCGTTCGAGCGATTGCAGACGCAGATGCGCCTCGTCGTGCAACCGCTTCGTCTCGTCGTAAGCCTTCAACTCGCCTTCGGCTTCAGCCAGTCTTTTATCCGCTTCGGCAGTCAGGTTTTCGATGTGGCGCAGCGTGTCGCGCAGATTGTCCGACGCCTGACGATAGTCTTCGACTTTCAGGATTTGATCGAAGACGTGCTTGCGGTTCGACGGCGGGAGCGTGAAATCGTAAGTGAAGGCGCCCTGCGGAACGCCGATCGTGGTTTTGAAAAGCGCAGCCAGATCGGTTCCCGGCTCGACGCCCAGATGCTGGCAGAGCCAGGGCACGACCTGATTCTTCTGCTCGACGAGTCGCGTCTTCGTCCTCGGATCGTAAACCTGATAACCGCCGCCGGTGTCGCGCGTGACCACGTATTCGCGATTGTCCAGATCGGAGATGAAACTGATGGCGGCTTGTCCGCGCTTGGTTCCGCGTTTGACGAAATCGTCGCGTTTGTAATCGAGATGATCGAAGAGCGCCCAGGCAATGGCTTCGAGAATAGTCGTCTTGCCTGCGCCGTTAGGCCCGCAGATGGCAATCACTCCGGGCTGAAAAGTCCATTCCCCTTCGGCGTGATTCTTGATGTTTTTGAGTTCGACTCTGGTGATCTGCAAGACGGGTGGTCGGTGGCGGGTGGTCGGATGCTGCTAACAACTGACCGCCGGCCACTAAGCTTGAGCGCTGTGCGCAGCTTCGGGATTGTCGGTATGTCCCAGCAGGTGGCGGCCTTCGACGCTGCGCGGATCAATCGTCCGAATGTGTTTGCGGCCGCGCATCTCCCAAATGGCGGTGATCTTTCCGTCTTTTTCAACCGCGTTATAGGAGACCTCTTCCTGATGAACTTCTGCCGCCGCTCCCTCCTGATTGGCAGCGTTCCCGGTGTTGGTGTTTTCGCTCATTTTGATTGTCGCTCCTGATTTGATTTTGAATTTTGAGTGAGAGTCTTGAAGTAGAAGGCATTGTGCCACAGCGTTCGAGCGACTGTCTAGCTGATCACCTTCCATCTTTTCTCAAACTTCAGTCAGCCGCCCACGTTGTGCTTCGGCAGCGACAAAATATGCGGGTCTCAGACGAGCGCTCAGTATCCGAGTTGTTCGAGCGCTGCGCGAATCCGATCCTGCGCTTTGTCGCCCAACCGCGGCACGCTCGTAAGTCCCCCGCCTTCGACGAATTTTGCGAAATCGGCGAGATTGGTGAGGCGGAATTGCCGGTAGAGAATCTGTAACGTTTTGAGACCTATGCCTTCGACCTCGAGCAGATCGAGCACCGTTTCAGGTATCTCCGCTTTGATCTCTTCCCAGGCTTTGAACGTGCCGGTTTCGACCAGATCAACTATCTTTTTGCTGATCGCTTCGCCGATGCCGGGCAGCTCGCGCAAACGCGCGACGCCGCCGGCTGCGACCATCTCAACCAGCGGCGTCGTAGTGTCCTCGATTGTCTCGGCAGCCGTGCGGTAGGCGCGAATCTTGAACGGGTTGTCTTCGCCGAGCTCCATCAAGTCGGCGAGGCGTTTGAAGACATCGGCGATTTCCTGATTGGTCATAACCTCGGATGAGACGAGCGACGATTTCAACCGCTCATCGCCGCCCACGCTGCCCCGATCAAAGCCACCACCAGATAAATCCCGCCGAGCGCAATTCCGAAAGTGGACGCCTTCATCCGGCGCGTCACCGCCGCATAGCCGATGGCCAGCAGCGCAATCAGCCAGATAGCGAAGACGTCTATCCATCGCGCCAGCGCCATCACGAATTTCGGCAGCCCGTCTTTGCCGAAGGCTACTGAGAGCAGCGCCGCCAGGTTCGACCCGACCAGGTTGTTGACGTCTATCTCCTCGACCGGTTTCAGGTAGAGCACGGCGATGAACACGGTCGAGGAGACGATCGCCATGCCGAGCAGGGCGTAGAGCGTGACGGAGAAGAGCGGTTTGAATTCATTGTCTCCGCCCATCAGCATCGAGATGAGTTTGGCCAGGCCGACCAGGATCAAGGCCATCACCGGGTATTGAAGCAGACCGACGACCGGAAAACTCCACTTGGTGAATGCCGCCGCGGGGCCTGTGGTCATGGCTTCGAGCTGTTTGTCGGCGTCCTCCTGCGACGTCTGCCCGCTGGCGACGGCCTGCTCGAATCGCGGCGCGAAGAAGCCGCGCACGCCGATGCGCTCGATCATCAGATAGCCCGCCACGCACGCGATGACCATCAGCACCAGCATCGGCACGAGCACGCGCGGGGCGCGACCGATCTCGGCAAACGTCTCGCCGGGCGAAAACCAGACTCCGATCAAACGATTGAAAAAATTCTGCGGCGCCGGCTCTGGAGTCGCGCCGGCAGGTTGAGAAGCGTAGCTCATTTCCGGTTGCATAAATCCTCCTTGGGGATTTGGGGTGATTTGAGGTTGACTGCAAACTACCGACTATTGACTTCTATGCACTGGCGGATTCTACCGCCTTGTCGTGAAGAAAACACGCCACGAAGTGGCCCGGCGCGATTTCTCTGAATTCCGGTTCCTCGGCTCTGCACTGCGCGGTCGCGTGCGGGCAGCGAGTGTGGAAGCGGCACCCGGCAGGCGGCGCAATCGGATTGGGCACGTCGCCGCCCAGCTTTTGCGTCGCAACCTTCTTCACATCCGGATCGGGCGCTGGGATCGCCGCGAGCAAAGCCTGGGTGTAGGGATGCAGCGGGCGCGCGTAAATCTCTTCCGCCGGCGCAAGCTCCACGAGTTTGCCGAGATACATCACACCCACGCGCGTCGAGATGTGCTTGACCACCGCCAGCCCGTGCGAGATGAAGAGGTAGGTCAATCCGAACTGCTCCTGCAAATCCTGCATCAGGTTGACCACCTGGGCCTGGACCGAAACGTCGAGCGCCGAGACCGGCTCATCCGCCACGATGAAGTCGGGGTTCAAGGCCAGCGCGCGTGCAATGCCTATGCGCTGGCGCTGCCCGCCGCTGAATTGATGCGGGTAGCGACTGGCGTAATCCGGATCGAGTCCGACCACGCGGAGCAACTCGGCCACACGATCTCGCCGTTCGCGTCTGGTTACCACATTATGGATTTCGAGCGGCTCGGCGATGATCGAGCCGACCTTCATTCGCGGGTTGAGCGATGAGTAAGGGTCTTGAAAGATGATCTGCATCTGGCGGCGAAGCTCGCGCAACTCTCCGCGTCGGAGCTTCAGCAGATCGCGCCCATTGAAGCGGATTTCACCACTCGTGGGTTCGATCAGGCGCAGGATGCACCGACCGATGGTGGTCTTACCGCAGCCTGATTCGCCGACCAGACCGAGCGTTTCGCCGCGCCGAATGGTGAACGACACGCCGTCAACCGCGCGGACGACCTGGCCGCGTGTGGCGGGAAAATGTTTTTTGAGGTCTTTGATCTCGACCAGACTCTGGTTCGTCATTTCGATTCGCTCGGATAAATCTCGTCTAGGCGAACGCAACGCGACAAATGATAATCGCTCACGCCAATCAAAGGTATCTCGCCTCTGCGGCATTTCTCCCGCGCGTGCTCGCAGCGCGGCGCGAACCGGCAACCGGGCGGCAAATCCAGCGGGTTCGGCACAACGCCTTCAATCGTCTGCAACCGCCTCCTCTTCTCCTCGCCCGATTCATCCAATCGCGGCACGGCGCGCAGCAAGCCCTCGGTGTAAGGATGTCGCGGGCGCGCGAACAACTCTCTCACAGTCGCTTCTTCGACGATCTTTCCCGCGTACATCACCGCGACCCGATCCGACGTTTCCGCAACCACGCCCAGGTCGTGTGTGATCAGGAGCAAGGCCAGATTGCGTCGCTCGCGCAGTTCGGTGAGCAGATCGAGAATCTGCGCCTGGATCGTCACGTCGAGCGCCGTCGTCGGCTCATCGGCGACCAGCAGCTTTGGGTCGCAGGCCAGCGCCATCGCGATCATCACGCGCTGGCGCATCCCGCCCGACATCTCGTGCGGATAATTTTTGGCGCGGACTTCGGACGCGGGTATCGCCACATCGCGCATCCCCTCAATTGCCTGACTCCACGCTTCCTTCTTAGAAACCTTGCGATGCAACCGGATCGCTTCGGCGATCTGTTCGCCGACCGTGTAGACCGGATTGAGCGAGGTCATCGGGTCCTGGAAGATCATCGCGATGTCGTCGCCGCGAATGGCGCGCATCTGGTCTTCGGAGAGTTCGAGCAGATCGCGCCCTTCGAACAGGATTTGGCCGCCCCCATCTGTGAGGATGCGTCCGGGCGGCGAGACCAACCGCAGGATCGAAAGCGCAGTGACCGATTTGCCGCAGCCCGATTCGCCGACCAGGCTCAACGTTTCGCCCTGTTCGAGCGTGAACGAGACGTCGTCAACCGCGCGCACTTCGCCGCGTTTCGTTGCGAAATATGTTTTGAGATTACGAACTTCGAGAAGGCTCATACGAGACGAGAGAGTAGCAGAATTGGTGAGTAAACGTAACTTTGTGCGGCGGAGGTTGCCGGCGGAAATCAATTCAGGAGCTTGACCGGATAAGCGGGAAACGCTGTGTCCACACTGACCAATGTCATAGACTCCGCAATGGCTTGCGCAATGATCACACGATCAAACGGGTCTTTGTGATGAAGAGGCAAGTTATCCAAAGTCAGAACGTGTGTGTATTCGATAGGAAGAATCTGCAGATCGTTCGTCTGCTGCTGACTGGCAATCAACGCCGGCAGTGACTGGCTGAGTTTCATTTTCCCAATTTGGATTTTGATCTGCATCTCCCAGACACTGGCCACACTCAGCACAAGATCGTTCGATTCGTCTTCAAGTGCAGTCAATGCGGTGGGTGAAAGGCGAGCAGGTTCTTCAGCCCACCAGATGAAGATGTGTGTGTCGAGTAGGAACTTCATCGCGCAGGATCAGTCTTCACCCAGCCAGAACTCGTCCGGCAAAGGATCATCGAAATCATCGCTCACCCAAATCTGCCCGCGATTCAATCCGGCTATGCGCTTTTTTTTGGGGGCCTCAATTGCAGGTTCAGGCTCTGCCACAGGAGCCAGCCGCAATACCGGCTTGTCATCCTGGGTGAAAACAACCTCAGCGCCTCCCAAAGCCAATGACAGCAGGTATTGCAACTGGCTCTGCGCTTCCTGAATGTTTATCGTCAGAGTGCTCATCGTGAATCCTTGTCAACGTGTTTTTTACGCCGAAACATTAGCACGAAACCACCCAGGCTAAGCAACCCCAGCATCAATCGCGTCCACATCGAAGACGCGATCTCCGACAGCCTCGCCCCGATGCTTCCCACCTCCGTAGCCGCTGGCTGTCTCCTCGGGCGCGACGGCGGATCGTCGGTCACGGTGTAAAGCTGCCCGTCGCGCAGGTACATCCGCTGCATCTCTTCCAAATTGAACGGGCGCGCGCCTCTTCGATTGAAGACCGAAATCTGGTTGCCCGATTCGTCCACCGCGCGGTCACGGTCAATGCCTTTCGAGATGGCCAGCGCCTCGCCCTTGAGCGGGAAGGTCGCGATCAGCTTCGGCGTGGGCTTCGGCGAGAAGCCATAGATGAACGGGTTCTCTTCAGGCGACATCAACTGGACGACGCGCAATCCATTCTTGCCGTCGGCGATATAGGCGAACAGCGAATTGGCGGTCATCCCGACCTTCACGTCGCGCGCGTCGTTGATCTTGCCGTCGCCGTTGAAGGTCTGATCAACTTTTGGCTTGTCTGGCTTTTCGATGTCAACGATGACCAAGCCTTCTTTGCCCGCCGCGACGTAGGCGTAGGTGCGGGCCAGATAAACGTTGTGCGCGTCAGCCAAGGGCACGACGGCCCCTTCGACCAAGCGCGGCTTTTCGGGCAGCGTGACATCCACCACTTTCAAGCCTTCGGCGTCAACCACGAAGGCGTAGCGGAATTGAACCTGCACCGCGCGTGGACTCCTGAAGCCGCTCAAGGTAGTCACCAGCTTCGGATCGAGCGGGTTGTTGAGGTTGACGACGGCCAGACCTTTGTCGCAGGTAATGTAGGCGTAGACGCCCGCGATGGTGATGTTCGATGCGCCGTCGAGCGCGCCGCCGGGATTGAAAGCCAGCGCGCGTTTCAGGAAGTTGTTCGACGGGTTCCCGTCGAGCAGCGTCGCCACGCCCGTCTTCTTGTCGCCGACGACGACCAGCCCTTCCTCCCTGTCGCTGACGTAGAGGAAAGCGTAGACCGGATGGATCGGTTGTTTGTCGTCGCGATATTCTGCCTCCTGATTTTCAGGGCGGTGCTTGCGCGTCGGATCAACGGCCAATGTTGACGGCGAAGCGACGGCCGTCGCGTACTTCGTGTCAACGTAAAAACGCTGGCCGAGCGGCGAGACCGGCGCCGTCGTGATGCGTTCGCTGAAGCCCTTGTTGTCAATGTTGGCGATGTCGTAAACGCGCAAGCCGCCAGGGCCGTTGGCGACGTAAGCATATTCGCCGCGCACCTGAATGCTCAGCGCTTCGCCGTTGGCGCGGTGTTCGTAGCCTTCAGTCAAGCGGTCTTCGCGCTTCGCGTGTTGGTTGTACTCTTCGGGATAAGCCAGCTTGTGCAGGCTCGATCCGATCACAGCCTGCGGCTCGTCGCGTTCGGTCACGACCACCGCGTGGATGCCTTGTTTGCCCGATGCCACCCACGCGAACCGCCCGATAAAGTTGACGAAGTTAGTCCCCTGCATCAGGAGCTGCGCCATGATTGCGTTGTTGTCGTTGGCTTTCGACACGTGGCAATCGGTGCAGACCTTCGTCTCCGATGTGCTGACGGTGTGCGGGACGAAAGGGCTGAACGAATGTCCGCTGTAACCTTCGGAAGAGACCGTCTGCTGCTGCGAATAGATCCATTCGCGGTTCTGGTTCTGCGAAGCGACCAGCACTGCGCAGGTCGAGCGAGTGGGCGCGATGCGATGCCCAGTCACAGTGCCGTCTTTGCCGAGCATGAAGATGTCGTCGCGCAACGTCTGGAAATTGTATTGCGTGTAGTTGCGCGAACTCTCTTCGCCCTCGTTGTGCAGCATCGGCTTCTTCTTGTTGGCCTGCATCGGCAGGTGGCAGCCGAAGCAACTGGTCGTCCACGAAGTGTGACAGGCGTAGCAGGTCATATTGCTGTTGGCGTGGGCGAGCTTGTCCTGGCCAGTGGTCGTGTCGCCCCACTTGCCTTCGCGCGTGACCAGCTTGGCCCACGCCGAATTGTCGTTGTAATCGCGCTTGCCTTGCGTGACGGTGTCAACCGTTTGGACGACGCGCCACCACTTGCCCGGCTCGACCAGCGAGTTCTGAATGATCTCGCCGTTCTTGAATTCGACCTCTTTGCCGTCGGCGCCGACTTTCCTGATCGGGCGCTCCGCCGTCGCGCGCTGGAACATCGGAATCTGACGCCCGCGCTCGTTGCGTGCTTTGATCTTCGTCAGGTCTTTGGGCGTCGTTACAATCTTGCCTTTGAAACGACCTGTACCTGCGGCGGGGCCAGACGCAACGAGCGTCGCGGGCTTGTCAATCGCGCCGTGGCAATCAATGCAATCAATCTGGATCGCCGCGCGCGGCTCGTTGTAGAGGTTGCCGTTGCCATGAACGTCCGTGCCCACGTGGCAATCGGCGCAGTGCATTCCTTTGGCCTGATGGATGTCTTCGAGGTGCACTGCTTTTTTGAACTTGTCGGGATCGTCGGGTCTGATCTTCGCGCCGCGCGACGAGATCAGATTGCCTTTGCGGTCGGATTTGTAAACGTTGCGGAAGACCCAGCCGTGGCCGTGAAAATCGCCGAACTGCGTGCGCGTTGCTTTCGGATTGATGTCGGTCCAGATTTTCTGGAGGAAATCCCGATCCTGTCCCCACAATCCGCGAATGGCCGCGCCTTCGGGGTTGCGACGCGCTATGGTTTCCTTCTGCTCCTCGCTCAAATTGGGCTGTTTGCCGGGGTACATCAACTGGCCGTCGGTCTCGTTGTCCCACCAGATCATCCCATAATAACTGGTCAGCATGTTTCCGCCCGGGTGGATGTGGCAATTCATGCATTGGCTCGAAGGAACGCCATTGGTCATCTGGTGTTTGATGGGATGTCCCGGCTCGCCTTTCGGAATGGTTGGATCGAGCGTGACTGTCAGCCCCTGGTTGCCGAATTGCGCGAAAGGCCCGGAATGTTTCGGGTCGCGGTCGTTGGCGTAAACGACGTGGCAGGCCGTGCAGCCCGATTGGCGGTAATCGCCCGGATGATCGTTCGTGCCGGGGAACGACAGCAACGGATCGAGCAGTCGAGTCTTCTGTAAACCTAAAAACACCGGATCGGTGCGCAGCCTTGTGCCGAAGCCGCGGTCGCTGAGTTTGACTTCCGGCTTGCCCGGCAATTCCAGAACGTTTGGACTGCCGATGTCCGAAGGCAGACCTTTCAATTCGCCGCCGCGTTCAAACACACGCAGCACGTTGCCAGGCTGCGTGATCTCCCAACGCGGCAGCGGCATCAGGTAAGGCAGGATGCCTTGCTTCAAAGTCTCCTCCGGCGTCGGTGCAGGATTGGTGAAGACGGCCTGAATCTGCCCGTCTTTGCCGTAGCTTTCGCCGAAGTGCGCGTCCTTCATCGGGAAGGCGCCGTTGTTGTAAAGCGCCGCGCCCCAGAGCATCCCGCCGTGAGTCATCATGCTCTTCTTCATCCACATCACTTCGCGCTCGTGGCATTTGCCGCAAGATTGATCAGCCGCGCGGAAATCACCCGGATTGATGAAGCGGATGTATTCGTCGCTCTCTTTGAGCCACGCGGCGTTCAACCGTTCGGGATTCGCCGTTGATTTCCACAGCTCGGGATAACGCGGCTGGACGTGAGCCTTCTTCTTGTCGCGAGCTTCGTTCGGATCGCCCCCGTGACAATCGGCGCAGCCGACGTCCAGATCGTCGTCGCCGTCGAAATGCATTGACTCGACCCCAGCGTGGCAGACGACGCACCCAGCGCTTCGCGGATTGACCTTCGTCTGCTTCTGCGCCTGCTGTTGCGACTGCTGTTGCCCGGCGTTTTCAGTCTTGTGGCCGACGACGACGGAAGAGATGGCTTCGGTCTTTCGATTCGACCATGCGAAGCTCAACGTGAGAACGAGAGCGAGGCACGACAGGAATATGATCTTGACGTGGTTGATTGTTTTAGCTTGACTCATAAACATAACTGCTAAAGTCAGGCGCCACGCGCGCGCGCCGAGAAACAACTGTCAGTCCACATTGGCTGGCCCAAGAGTCTTATTGAACGGCTACGGCTTCGGTCTGCGAGACTTCGGCTCCCTGTCCGATCCTGAACGAGTCAGCGCAGAAGTCCAACTCTTTTGGCCATTCGATGTAACGGCCCCGTTCGCCGAGCTTGACCTGCGCGAAGAATTGCGGGTCTGCCAGCCTCGAAAAAACTCCACCCTGTTCGATGAGCGGTTTGAAATCGGCTATGACAACATTGCCATCGCCGTAAATGAGTTCCAGTGAAAAATCTGGCAACGGCCTTATTTTTTGAATCGTGTACATAAATTCAATACACAAACCTCAAATTCAAAAACGCTGACCACAACGTCGGACTCCCCGCCCCGCACCCAACGGGCGTTCCGCTGCAATTCGAGCTGTAGATGTCAGTAAATCCTCTGCCCGGTCGCAATCCTGACGCGCCTCCGACCAGCACGATGTTTTCGTTCAACAGCGGGCGGTAGATGAATCCCACACCGAGATCGTGGCCGATCTCGTGGCGAATGCTGTTCTGGAACAGAACCAGCTCCAGTGGCTCGGTGCGGTTGAAGCGCAGGTAGTTGTAGTTGATGAACGCGCGCAGCTTTGGCGTCACGTCAACGTCAATGCCCGCGTTGTAAAGCGTCAAGCCCGGATTGACGAAGTTCGATTGGCCTTCGATCTTGCTGCTGCGCAAAGACGGGATCAGGCTGCGCGGCTCGACCAGCGCCACGCCGGTTTGCGTCAAACGGATGCCCTGCGCGTTCCAGAAGCTGAATCTGCCGCCGGCGAAATTCGGGTTGTCCAGGATCGCGTCGAAGCCACGCGCCGTGTCGTCCGTCGGATCGGAATCGCCCGAAGTGTAAAAGCCCGAGAGGCGATAGCGAATCCAGTCGAAATCAATCGAGAATTCGGCGGCGGCCATCTGCGCGTTGATGCGCGTGGCGCGTTTGGCGATCTGATTGAACGTGTCGCGCCCCAGCGCCTGATAGAAAGCGTGCGTGATGTTCAGCCGCCCGAAATGCCCGTCGCCGGTCCAGCCCAGGTAACCTGATCGAATCTGATGCCGGCGAATAACGCCGACGCGCGCAGGCCGGACAAGCAGCCCGTTCTCGTCGTGATGCATGCTCGGCTGGTCGGTGTTGTAATGCCCGCTGAACTGCACGGTGTAGCCTTTGACGAAGGTGTCCTGGCGGAAGACGTTGGCGATGTAGACCTTCTGATCGCGGAACTCGATGTCGCGGAAGTTGATCGAGTTCAGCTCGCTGTTGGTCTCCTTCTCCAGCAGGTTGAAGTAGGCGAGGTTGTACTGCCACCGGTTCGACGCGAAGTTGCCGAACATCCGCGCGCCGAGGTTCGAATCGCTGAAGATGAAGCCGCGAAAATCGCTGGTGAATTGCTGGATGCCCACGCGCATCGAGGTTGTGTCGAAGAAAGGCGAGCGCCCGCCCTGGCTTCCCTTGCCGCGCAGGAACGGCAGGATCTTCGTCGAATCGCCCAGCCGCCACTCGACGAACGCTTCTTCGATGGCGTTGAACCCGTCGAGGCGCGAGCGGCCTTCGCGCACGTCAACATTGACGATGCCGTTTTCGCGCGCGCGCAGGAGATTGAGGTTCGCAATGCCCGTGACTTTGAATCGCCAGTCAACCGGTTTGAACGAAGCGTCGCCGCGAAAAAGGTCGAACGAGAAGATGAAGTTCTGGTTGAAAACCTCCTGGCGTCCGCGACCGAAGAATTCAAAGCTGCCCGGACGCACCGCGCTCACATCCTGCGGCACGGGCAACCGGCGCATGTTGAACGTGCTTTCGCTGGCCAGCGTGATGTTCAGAAACGTGTGGTTGCCGATGATCGGATAATCGCCTTTGAGCACGTTCTGGCGATAGGGATTGAAGATGTCGCCTTTGCGGAAGCGCGGGTCTTCGGGGATGCCGACGCGCCACCGATCCTGGATGACCATGAAATCGGCGTCTTCGGTGTCGGGTTTACGTTTGTCGCGCGACGGGCCTGCGGCGCCGAGCGGTTTGTCTTCGGGCAATCGAAGCTGAGGTCTTTCGCCCGGTTCTGGCTGAGGCTTCTGCTGCGGCGGTGGCTTCGACGACAGCTTCGCCGCTTGTTCCGATTGTCGAGCCGGTGGTGGCGACGGAAGTTGGGAAAGTCTTTGCGGCAGATCGCGGCTCAATTGCTGCGAAAATCGCTCGGCCACTTCCTGTGAAGCTCGTTTCGAATCGGTCGATGGTTGCTGCGCGTTGGCGACGCTCAGGCCGAGCGTTGAACAGCAGACAGCCGCAAGAAAAAAGATGAAGCCTCGCACCGGTAAGCCTCCAGAAAAATTTCCCGAAACAAGGAATAAAGACGAAAGATAAAGCGACGTGAGAAAGGCAACGTCAGGGCAATGGGTAAAAACGGACTATCAAGCAATCTTCAGCAACCAGGATCAATGAACAGGCCAGGGGAACAAGCTACGGCGGTTGATAACACAGCTTTTCGAGCCAAGTCAATCACTGATTTTCTAATGCCCTTGATGAGCTTGCTGCAAGGATTTTTTTCTTGCGGCGACGCGCGGCCAAGAGCTATAGTCAGGTCTCCTTTGTGTTTGAAGCCAGTTTTCATCCGCTCCCGTTTTGATTGTTTTCCAAAGCATCCCACGGAAAAATTGAACGATCAGAGGGTTATGAAGATGCGCGCACGATTCCGGCTTAGCATTCGTTTTCTCGTTCTGGCAGCAATAATCTCTTTGTCGCTTTGGGCGATCATCGTCAAACGACCAGGCTCCTACTCTCAGGCGGCGGCGGCTGCAGTGGTCAGCGTCAACGCCGCCAGCTTCCTCGATCCGCTCGCGCCGGGGACCATCGCGGCGGCATTCGGAACCAACCTCGCAACCCGGCTCGAAGCGGCGCAATCTCTTCCGCTTCCCACCCAGCTCGCCGGCACGACAGTTCGATTGGTTGACAGCCGCAACGTCGCGCATTCCGTGTCTCTGTTCTTCGTCTCGCCGGGGCAGATCAATTACCTGATTCCCGAACAGGCGGCGATGGGCGCGGCGAACATCACCGTCACCAACGCCAACGGAGTCGTTTCGCAGGGCCAGTTGCAGATCGCCAACTCATCTCCCGCAGTCTTCACTGCCTCGTACAATGGCCGCGGATTGCCCATCGCGCTGACCACCTTCGACGGCGTGAATTTCGAAGCCGTCGTGAATCCGGACGGCAGCGCGCGCGCAGTCAGTTGCGGCAGCGTGTGGCGACCGAATTACCTGACGTTGTTCGGAACCGGTTTGCGCCGCGCATCGAATCTCCGCGTTCGCATAGGCACGGTCGAGGTCACGCCGATGTACGCAGGCGCGCAAGGATCGTTTGCGGGGCTCGATCAGGTCAACCTGATGATGCCACCGAACCTGGCCGGCGCGATGACCGACATCTCGATCATCGCCGAAGGGCGCGTGAGCAACACGGTTCAACTGTTGCTGCAACCGGCAGCCGCGCCTACTCAAAACACGCTGACCGTGAGCGACGTTCAGACGATCATCGCGCAGGCGGTCGCAAAAGCTCAGGCCGTCGGGTTGCGGGTCACGGTCGGTGTGGTTGACAAGGAAGGCAATGCGCTCGGCGTGTTTCGGATGACCGGCGCTCCGGCGACGACGCGGGTCGGCTCGTTCAACCTGGTGACGCGCGCGCGGCTCAAGCCGACCGACGCGGATGGATTGCAGGATGTAGACGTGCCCGCATCGTTCGCTACGATTTCTAAGGCGGGCACGGCGGCGTTCTTCAGCACGCAGGGCAGCGCAATCTCGACGCGCACCGCGAGCTTCATCATCCAGGAGCACTTCCCGCCGCTGATCACGGGTCAGCCGGGCGGGCCGCTCTTCGGCGTGCAGTTTTCGCAGCTTCCCTGCTCGGACATCAAAAGACCGAACCTGCCGCTGGGACTCGCGGGCGATCCGGGCGGCGTGCCGATTTACAAAAACGGCGTCGCCGTCGGCGGCGTGGGCGTCGAAGGCGACGGGCTTTATTCGATTGATATTGATCCGTCGGACTTCGATCAATCGCTGGAGGAGATCATCGCCGTTGCCGCGACCCTCGGGTTCGACACTCCACCGCAAATCCGCATAGACACCATTCAGGTTGACGGAATGACCTTGCCGTTCGTGAATGCGCCGCAGACGGGCGGAGCCGCGCCGCCATTTGCGAGCCTGCCCGGCGCGGTTGATCCGATGTTCCCGATTCGCCCGACCCAGGCTTCGCAATTTTCGCCGCTCAACCTCGGCGGAGTCCCGGGTCGGGTTGACGCGCGATTCTTCCCGTTCAAAGCCAGCGCGGTGACTAGCCTGACCGCCGCCGATGTCAATCGCATCATCACGCAGGCGGCGCAGCAGGCTTATCGCACGCGCGCGGCGATCCGCCGCCCGATCGGAGCACCCGCCGAAGTCAACATCGCGGTCGTTGACACCAGCGGCGCGGTGCTCGGGATATTCAGCACGCAGGACGCGCCGATCTTCGGTTTCGACGTGAGCGCGCAGAAAGCGCGCACCGCCGCGTTCTTCAGCCTGGCCACAGCCGGAGCGCAATTGCGAACCGCGGGCTTCGGCAAGTTCGTTGACGCCGCTGCGGCTGACGGCGTGAGGCTCGACGGGTCGGTCTCGTTCAGCAACCGCGCGCAGGGCTTCCTCTCTCGCCCGTTCTTCCCCGATGGGATTGACGGAACCGCCAACGGACCGTTCTCAAAACCGATCAACGTCTGGAGTCCGTTCAACAACGGGTTGCAGATCGCACTGGTCAAACCGGCTCTGGTCAACATCCTGAGCGGCATCCCGGTGGCGAGCTGCACGGCGATTCCGAGCTTGCCGAACGGCATTCAGATTTTCGCGGGCAGCGTGCCGCTTTACAAAAACGGCGTGCTGGTCGGGGCGGTGGGAATCAGCGGCGACGGCATTGATCAGGACGACATCATCGCCGATACTGGCGCTGAAGGTTTCAAGACGCCTGACAACCTTCGCGCAGATCAGTTGACGCCACGCGGCGTGCGTCTGCCGTGGGTCAAATACCCGCGTCATCCGAATATTCCGTAGAGGATCAGTACCGCGAGCGGTAGCGAGCGTGGCCGGCTTAAGCAACCCACTTCAGGCAGCCACGCTCGCTACCGCTCGCGGTACTGATCCCGCGCAATGATGAAAAAGATCATCGTCATTCTCTTTCTCACCTTCGCCTGTGCTCTCTGGCAGGGCGCCGAACTGTTTCATGACGCGAGCGCGCAGAGGAGACGCGCGACCCCGCCTTCAAAATTCTCAAAGTTCAAACACTCGTCCCACGCCGGAAAAGTCAAAAGCCTGATCAGCGCCAATCAATCCTTCGATCTCGATTGCGCCTACTGTCACGGCACGGCGGTCAAAGACAAGCTCAGCAAAGATCAGCACGACATCGAAACCACTGGCTATCCCAGTCACAAGCACGGGTTGAAGACCGAAAAGACCCATTCGGCGTGCTACGACTGTCACGCGTTCACCGGCGCGAAATTCGAGCGCGAGATGTGCTCGATCTGTCACGACGGCACGCTCGCCGACCCGAAAAAGATGGCGGCCAACATCCGCCGCTTCCCCAACCCGGATGGCGGCGGCGTGTCGCAGTTCTACGATTTCTATTCGCACAGCGAGCACGTTGATTTCTTCGAGCAATACGCTGCCGGGACCGCGCTCAAAGACCGGATCAAATTTTACGACGCGAAGAAAGACGCGAAGGCGAACAAAGGGTTGGACAAGACCAGGTTCGAATGCGCCGCATGCCACACTGAAAACCAGTCGCCGGTCGCGGTGGCGAAGATCAATTTCACCGCGGGCGTGAAGATGAATGCGCCCGGGCACCCCGAATGCTTCGTCTGCCACTTCGACCCGAAGATCGTCAGCCCGCCGAAGAAAGACAAACCCGATCCGAAAAACACTTTTGCGACCAATTGCACGGGCTGTCATCAGGCGATGGGCAAACCGGCGAGAGATGGTCGCCCGGTCAAAGGCTCGGAATTGGCCGCGCTCTGGTTCGCGCGCCAGATCGTCAACACCGAATTGAATCCGGCGAGACCGGGCGTGAAATCGCCGTTGCCATACAGCCACAAGACGCACGACGAAGCCGTAGGCACGAGCGTGCAGGATTGTCTCTCGTGCCACGTGACGGGCAAGACGGCCAACACGCGGTCGGACTTTTACCTCGAAGACCGCAAGACGAAAGAGAAGCAACCGTCCGCCGCAAGCTGCGTTGATTGCCACAAGCAGGAGATGCAGACCAGGATCGAAGGCGCGGTGAAGCTGGAGAACGCGAAGTGCAATTACTGCCACGCGCTCGCGACCATCAGAGAGTTCGGGGCGAAAGGCGTTGCGCTTCCGCCGCCGAATCATTTCGGCAAGAAGACTCTGGCTTTGGCGCCGCCGCCGGCATCCGCAACGCCGCCAGCGCCCGCTCCCACTCCGACGCCGACTCCAACTCCTAAACCCGCGCCAGCGCCGGCTCCGACAACGCCGCCGGCGGCTAAACCGACACCGGCTCCAACTCCAACGCCTAAACCAACGCCGACACCGGCTCCAACGCCGACGCCTAAACCAACGCCAACACCGGCTCCGACTCCCGCACCGACGGTGGCAACCGCACCTGCGCCAGCTCCGACTCCAACGCCGCCCAAGCCCTCGCCTGCTCCAACACCTGTCCCGGCGACTGCTCCGGCGACGACGCCGGCTGCAACAACCGCAGCTCCGGCGTCCAAGCAACCGGTTCCGATGGGCATCGTGCGGTTGGGCGATCCAAAGGAGAGTCCGCACTGGGGACAGCACAACAAGTGGGGTGTGGTCGAAAACTTCAATCACGGCACCCACACCAAACCGCCCTACTCCGAGCGGTGCGAGGATTGCCATCACACCAACAAAGATGCGCGGGTGGAGGCTGTGTTGAAGTGTGTTACTTGCCACAAGGAAGCCGATCATCCTGACACGTCGAAGAAGGGCGGCGGCATTGACGTGGAGCAGGCTTATCACGGCGTCAAAGACAGCCAGAACAAGGCGAACAAGGCTGGCTGCATCGAGTGCCATAAGAGCTACCGCGAGAAGAAGCCGGACACCCAGGCGCCGATCAGTCCCTGCGCCGCTTGCCATACCGAGAAGCAGGCACGGCTCGATCTGCGGCGCATCTGGCTGCGATACGGCGACTGGTTTTCGGCGGATGTGGCTGAGTTGAAGCGGCTGGTTTTCGGCGAGTATGATCGGGCTGCGGCGGCGTTTGGATCAAATCGAACCGGAATGTAACAATCTTCTGTTGGGTGTGAATTATGATGACGATTCAGTTTTCAATAGGCGAATTTTTGTTGGCAGAGATTGATCGCGTCACACAAGCTCTGGCTGTGACGCGCGATGAATTCTTTCGCAAGGCTTTGGAAATGGCATTGCGCAGAAACGAGATCAGAATTCTTGAACAGCGGGATGAGGAGGGATATGCGCGCCATCCGGTTGCGCCCGGAGTGGTTGATGAGTGGGAATCCGTTCGGGTGTGGAAGGAGAGGTGAATCAAGGAGATGTTTAGATGACCCGCAAAATCAAACTGGCCTTCGTGTTCTGTTGCTTGATTATGGCTCTGTGGCGTTCGTTCGCGTCGGCTGAGCAACAACAATCGAAGCCGACAACTGTCGGCCAGTCCCCTGCTCAAGCGCCCAAAAACTACGAACGCTTCACGCATCAAACGCACCAGGGGCAGGTCAAAGTCCCGAACACCAATTTCGCCCGCGACCTGAAATGCGATTCGTGCCACGAGCGCCCTGACGCGAGAACTATCTCAAGCGGCATTGTCGCGACGACGGAGCGCAATAAACAATTGAGCCTCAAATTTCCGGGGCACAAGGCGTGCGTCGAATGCCACATCGTCGAATTCACTTCGCGCCCGCAACAGACCTGCACGATCTGCCATAGTACCCAACAAGGCTTGAACGCGCGGCCCCCGCAACGCGACTTCCCGCAGCGTTACGATTACAACGCCCTCTTCGACGCGCGCCAGCACGAGCTGCACGTGACTTACAGGCTGCCGAACAACGGACAAAAACTCGATTGCGCGTTCTGCCATCAACAGACGGCGAAGCCCTCGTTTCTGACCATCGCTTCGCACCCCGAATGCTACGTCTGCCACTCGCCGAAGAGCGGCGACCAGAAAGGCAGCCAGAAATCGGGCTGCGTCGTCTGCCACACCCAACCGGCGACGAACGTCCAGCCGTTCTCGGCCAAATACGCCAGCCGGGCTTACGGCGCGCAATTCACACACAAAGCGCACGTCGCCCACCTGAACGGACGTTGCGACGCTTGCCACACAATCTCCGGCGGATACAATCAACCGACGCCGACTTCTCTCAGGGTCAAGCAACATTTGAGTCCCGGCGAACGCAGCGGTCGCGGCTGTTTCAGTTGCCACGACGGCGGAGTCCACTACGGGCGCAAGGTGTTCAGCGGAGAACCCGGTTCGGAAGGCGGAGGTTCGTGCAACAAATGCCACACGCGGGATGACTTCAAAGTGATTCCCACGACATAAGACCGATGAGACTGAACAAGGAGCAACTATGAAGAATCGAGCCAACACCTGCTTTCTCTGCGTACTCGCTCTCGCCGTTTTGCTGGCGCAGCTCGGCTGCTCGCCGCAAGGCGCAACCAATACCGCGACCAACCAACCAACTGCTTCGCCAAGCCCAACGGCGGATGCCTCCGCCGCAGCGACCACGGCTTCACCGGCGACTGACGCGGCGGGCAATCCGAACGCCGCCGGATCGGCGAACCTTGCCGGAACTGCCAACCCGGCAGCGGCGAGCGGCGGCAACGCTGCTGCGCCAGCGCCGCCGCCGCGCACCTTCATGCTCGAGGCCGGTGCGCCCATCACGATCTACACGGCCAGGTCGCTCTCCACCAAGAACAACAAGGGCGGCGAACGCTTCACGGCCAGCCTGGCGCGCGCCATCACGGACGGCGACTGGGTGATCGCCAAGAAGGGCGCGGCGGTCGAAGGCGTGGTCGTCAACTCCGATCCGGGCGGGAAGGTGAAAGGCCGCGCCTCGATGACTGTCGAGCTGCGCAGTCTGGAACTGGCCGACGGGCGCACGATCAACCTTTCGACCGGCTCTTACACGAAGGTGGCCAAGGCCACGAAGAAAAAGGACGCGATGAAGATCGGCATTGGCGCGGGAGTGGGCGCGGCCATTGGCGCGATTGCGGGCGGCGGCAAAGGCGCGGCGATTGGCGCGGGCGCGGGCGGCGCGGCAGGCACAGGCTACGTGCTGGCGACGCACGGCGACCCGGCGGTGATCCCCAGCGAGTCGCAGTTGACCTTCAAGCTGACTGCGCCGGTCAAGATCACGAAGCAGTAAGCGTCGGCAGGCGAAATTTGATTCGTGAAGCGAGCGATTCGCCGTCTCGCGTCAATCAGCTTTTGACCGAGAGCTTCTTGACGGCTTCGACCAGCTCATACACCTCGAATGGCTTTTCGATGAAGGCGTCGCAGTCGTATTGGATCAGGCGGGATTTTTCGCTGTTGTTCTGGCCTGTCACGGCCAGCACTTTGATGTCGGCGAGTTGCGGATTGGACTTGATCAGGCGCGTGGCCTCTACTCCGTCCATCACCGGCATATCCACGTCCATCACGATCACATCGGGATGTTCCGTTTGGGCGCGCTCTATCGCCTCCAGGCCGTTGGCTGCCTGGCTGACGTTGTAATCGTCTTCGAGGGCGTAGATGAGCATGCGGCGCACGCCTTCGAGATCATCTACTATCAAGACTTTAGTCATGCGACACCTCGACGGTAAAGCTAACCCACCGTGGCAATGACGGTGACCGGAGCAGGCGGTTAAAACCGCCCGGACAACGTTAACTGGAGTCTGGAATTTTCGCGCGTCCTGAGCACAACCGGAAACACATGCGGGGACACCACCCTCCCATCCGAGAGACCGGCCTGGGATTGTGAGACCAAATTGCGCCGGAATCGCGCCAGCGAGGGCCAGCCAGCGATACAATCCTGGCAAGCAGTGAGAACCGCGATGATCCGGGGCAGACGATGCATATCCGCGTTCTTGCTTTGACGTGTGTGTAACTACGGCAGGGCTGCCGTTCGGGGTTCGGCGGCGGGATTATACTCAAATCTCTGAAAATATGTACAGTGGCGCGCCGCATTCGGCTACATTCTAATTTCTTTTGCGGACCGGCGTTTTTCCCTCGCTTTTGAAGTAAGGTTTCACCCTCACTTTCATCCCCACCGCATCGAGCGATGATTCGAGCAACTGCTGGACGGACATCATCGCCTGGTCTTTCGCGGTCTTGATGACTTCGGGCGATTTTCCCAGTTCTTCAAGCGTCGGGCGCACCATCTTTTCGGTAGTGTCTTCGAGCGGATTGCCGGTCAGACCCTCCGAGCGCAGAACGTCCAGGTTTCTGACCGTTTCGGCCTTCGCCAGGTCGGGATCAATCGAAAGGATTTTGACCTCGGGCAGCGGGACCCAGAGCGTGCGCGATGACTCGTCATATTCGAGTTGGTCACGGTCAATTTCGGCCAGGTTGACCGCGTAATGGATCGTCGCCGGAACGATGCGGATGATTTCTGCATTGCCATACCACTGTTCGTCGCGCTGGCGGACGACGGCCTGGACGAAGGCGCGCGTGGTGACGAGCTGGCTCTCGCGCTCCAGCCTGAGTATGGCCGAGGTCGCCGTTTGAACGACTTTGCCCTGCGGCGAGAAAAAGTCGTAGAACCCTCTGCCCGAAATCAGGGCGTAGGACGCCAGCGCAGCCACGACGACGCTGACCAGCGCAATCAGTTTCCAAAACATTCCGCCGGACGAGCGCGGCATTACGTCCGGTTCCCAGTATTCGTCCTCCACATCTCGGTACATTCTGCGCGGTCTCAATGGCCGGTTATTCATCGCTGCCTCCTTGTTGTCCCAGCTCGCACGCGAATGGGTTGCTGTTTTGCCAGCCGGTTTGTCCCGTTTGGCGGAAATGTTCCAGCCGCCGAATGGTGATCTCGCAAAAGACCGGATCAACGTCCATCGTCAGGCATCTGCGTCCGGTCATCTCAGCCGCCAGTAACGTCGTGCCCGAATGCGCGAAGAAATCGAGCACCACGTCGCCCGGCGAAGAGCTGGCTTCGACGATTCGCGTGACTGCCTTGAGCGGTTTCTGCGCGTAACATCCGTTGACGTTCTCTTCCATTCGATAAAAGACCTGTTGCACGTCAATCCAGACATTGCCGGCGCGAATGGTGCCGGATAGTCCACGCTCGGTGTTTTCGGTCACGCGCCCGTTGACCTGCTTGTAATAGCCTCGAAGCGTCTTCGGAATGTCGGTGTATTGCGGCGCGAATTTCGGCTTGCCTTTGGTGTAATAGAGCAATTCCTGCCGCACGCTCATCCAGTTCTTCCGCGTGCCGTAGCCGCGCTGATTGCGCAGCGTGATGAAGCTGCGCGAAGCGAAGTTGGTCTCGCGCATCATCAGCATCAATTCCGGCAGCGGAGCAAACCCGGCTTTCTGATCGGCGCCGATCCAAAGATAAAGACTGCTGTCGCCCGCCAGCGATTCATCAGTGTTCTCAACCACGCGGCGACACCAGGCGATGAACTCTTCGACCCGTTTCTGCTCGAAGGCGATGAAGTTATATGGCAGATCGTGAATCGCCAGCCGCGCGACCTGTTTGCCGCACAATTTCAGCCCGGCTTCGCGCGAAGCCGCATCGAGACAGCCGACGCGATGCCCTCTCTTCCGATCCTGCCAAACCTCACCAGGCTCGAGGCGGCAGTGCGGCAACAGCTTCCGGCGCATTCTTTGGTCACGGTCGAGCCGCGCAAGCGGATGTTTGAGCATAGAGCTTATGAAGACGCTTCGAGCCGTTTGACTTTGCCGGGCAAACGAAGCTAAATAGCCCGCAATTTCATCGCGGCAAAAATTCTCTTACACTCATAACCGAATGGAACTCTGCGGATTATAACCCCGAACTCATCGAACGCTATGGTCGCCTGCAGATTAGCCGTTGCGCGCTGCCCCACCGCTTCATCAAATCACAACCGCTATGGGATTACTCGAAGGAAAGAAAGCGATCATCACCGGCGGCTCGCGCGGCATCGGGCGGTCGCTATGCGAAGTCTTCGCGCGCGAAGGAGCCGACATCGCCTTCAATTACAACGTCAGCGACGAGCGCGCCGCCGCGACCGTCGAGAAGATCGAATCATTCGGACGCCGCGCGCTGTCGTTCAAAGTCTCGGTCATCGACCGTCCCGCGATCATCAAGATGGTGCGCCGGATCAATCAGGAATTCGGACGCATTGACATCCTGGTCAACAACGCGGCGATCAATCGCAGCGATAATTTCGCCACGATGACCGAACGCGCCTGGGACGAAGTGATCGAGACCAATGTCAACGGAGTGTTCAACGTCACCAAACCGGTCTACAAAGTCATGCTCCGCCAGCGCTCCGGCCACATTCTCAACCTGAGCAGCATCGGCGCAGTCCGCGCTCTGCCCACCGCCGTGCATTACGCGACCTCGAAGGCCGCCGTCATCGGCTTCACCAAATGTCTGGCGCGCGAAGCCGCGCCTTTCGGTATCGCGGTCAACGCCATCGCCGCTGGCATTTTTGACACCGACCTGTCCGACGCCCTGCCCGCTCATTGGCTGGAGATGCACCAGTTCTGGTGCGCGCGCGGACGGCGCGGTCATCCGGAAGAGCTGGCCGAGTTCGCGGCTTTCATGGTTTCGGACAAGAACAGCTATATGATCGGCGAAGTGGTGACGATTGATGGCGGGAGCATCACCTGACCATTTACTGGCTCATTCTGCGCCCAGATAAACGTACCTCAATACAAACAACGCAGCCAGCACAAAAGTGAGCGGGCTGGCCTCGCGCCACCTTCCGGTCAACACTTTCAGCAGCGGATAGAAAATGAATCCCAGCGCCAGCCCGTTGGCTATCGAAAACGTCAGCGGCATTGCCAGCATCGTCAGAAACGCCGGGATCGCTTCGGTCATATCGTCCCATCGGATCGAAGTCACCGCGCCGATCATCAATGCGCCGACGATGATCAGTGCAGGCGCGGTGGCTATCGCCGGGATCGCTCCGGCAATCGGTGAAAAGAACGCGGCGAGGATGAAGAGCACGGCTACCGTGACCGAAGTCAAACCGGTGCGCCCGCCCTCGCTCACGCCCGTTGCGCTTTCGATGTAAGTCACCACGGTTGACGTGCCGAAGAGCGAGCCGACGATGGTTGCAATCGCATCGGCGAACAGCGCGCGGTTGACGCGCGGCATCGTGCCGTCGGGTTTGAGATAACCGGCCTGCCGCCCCAAGCCCATCAACGATCCGATGGTGTCGAACAGGTCAACGAACAGGAAGATGAAGATCACGTCGAACACGCCGAGCTTCAACGCTCCGCGCACATCCAACTGCAAAAAGGTTGAACGCGCGTCGGGCATTTGAACCACACCCGCTGGCGGCTGCGACACTCCGAACAGGATTGCCGCCGCCGTCACCGCGAAGATTCCGATGATGATTGCGCTCTTGAATCTGCGCGCGATCAGCACGCCCGTGACCAGCAATCCGCCGAGCGCGAACACCACCGGCTTCGAGATGATGTGGCCGAGCTGAACGAAGTTCTTCGGATGCGGCGCGATCACTCCCGCATTTTTCAATCCGATGAAGGCGATGAACAGACCGATGCCTGCGGCTACCGCCGTCTTCATCGTCATCGGAATCGCGTCAACGATCATCGCGCGTATGCGCGCCAGCGTCAGGATCAGAAACACCACGCCGGAAATGAAGACCGCGCCCAGCGCGACGCGCCAGTCGTAGCCCATCGTCTTGACCACCGTGTAAGTGAAGTAGGCGTTCAATCCCATCCCCGGCGCGAGCGCGAACGGATAGTTGGCGATCAAACCCATCATCAGCGAGCCGATTGCCGCCGAGATGCAGGTCGCAAACAAAGCGCCGGAAAAGGGCACGCCCGCTTCGCCGAGGATCGCCGGGTTGACGAAGATGATGTAGGCCATCGTCAGAAACGTCGTCACTCCGGCGGCGACTTCGGTGCGCAGGCTCGTGTTGTTTTCCGAAAGATGGAAGATTCGTTCGAGCGAGCGGGTGAAGATGCTCTGTGGCATAGTCGTGCGCGCCTTCATTTCATCCATTCAAAGACCTGGTAATGGTCGCCGTTCATTCCGAGCCGCGCGTAGACCTGCTGCGCGCTCGTGTTGCGCTTGTCAACGTAAAGCCTGATGCCGCGCACGCCCGCATCCGAGCCGGCTAATTCCTGAACGAAGCGATAGAGACCTTTGTAGACGCCCTGCCCGCGCGCTTCCGGCGCGATGTAGACGCTCTGAATCCACCACACGACTCCGTTGCGCCAATCGCTCCATTCGTAGGTGATCAGCGTCGAGCCGATGATGCGACCGGCTCGTTCGCAAACGAAATACTCGCCGCGCGAATTATCTTCAAACACGGCGCTGACGCCTTTCGAGCAGACCTCGCGGTCAAGCTCAAGCTCTTCGGTCTCGCGCGCCATCGCCATCTGGAATTCGACGATTGACGGCGCATCGGCGGGAACGGCTTTTCGGTAAGTAGTCTGAGTCATAATCAACCTTTGAATTCTTCGAGGATCGGAACGTCGTTTCTTTCGAGCAAGGCGAGCGCGGCGGCGATTACGCGGTGCTGCAACCCGGCGTCATCCGGCGCGCCGAGCGGATAGCCCATCGGGAAAGGCGCGAACAGAGCGCGCGGCGGTTTGATCACCTGCGCCACCTCGCGCAGCAACGAAATTGAAACCGTGGCTACCCCAGCGCGTTCAACCACTGCCTGCAACAGACAGACCGTCTGCTGGCACATCGGTCAGACGGGCGTGAGGAAGACCGCGTCAACCTTGTCTTCGCTGAGCATCCGCGCGACCTGCGGCGCCGAGCTCTCGACCAGCTTGCGCGGGCCGACAATCGAACCCATGAAGCTGAAGTGGCGATGGTTCAATTTGCCGATCACGCCTTGTGATTCAAGCTCGCGGAAACGGTCGAGCGGAAACGCCAGATTGACATCGCGCCGAATGCCCGCGCGGTCGAAAGCGTAGCTGCGATGAGATTCGACGAGGCTCTGCGTTTCAATCGTGTTCGGGATCTCGCGGAACGACGCGTCGCCCATCTTGATCGAACGGTCGAAATCGCCCTGGCCGGGCGTGCGCAACCCGGCGGTGGTGACCAGCGCAACGCGCGATGCGCCGAGCGGCTTTGTCAATCGCGCGCACGGCACGGGGTCAATCGCGTAATGCGCGAACGGATAGCCTTTCATAAAGAGCCTGACGTGCAGGCTCAGATCATCGTATGTCGCCATTTACCTCTCTTGCGCCGGTTGGAATTGCGGGCGGGATTGTACGCAATTCCTTCCCCACACCCAACCTCGCCGAAGCTTGCAAGCGACGGCGGATCAAAATAAGCTTGCAAGCGAATCGTTCGCAAATCGTTCCGCCGGCGGTAGCAATATGAACAAGCTCGCCAGGAGTGTGGTCACAACCGTAATAATCATTGCCCTCTTGCAGCTCTCGCCTGGCGCTTCGTCTGCCCTGGCGCAAGCGGATCGTGTGCTCGTGGGAGCATACGACAATCATAACGGCATCGTCTTCATTGCCAATGACCGGAACTTCTTCGGCCTGCGATTCCTGATCTATCGTCCGGGCGTCGCGGTCGAAGATTCGCCGCGCCCGCTCGAATTCGGCGATTACGCGCCCGACGGCTCGTATGCCCGCTTGAGCCTGCGCTCGCGGTTCGACGACAAGACCCCGGTCACATTCGAGTGGAGCCGCGTGAATGACCGCGTCGTCGCCGGACGTTTGACGGCTCCGCCGAACACGCGCGCAGCGATTGAAGTCTATCGCCCGTGGAGCAATCTGCGCGACGACGCCAGTTGGACCGCCTTCTCCGCGCAGGACGACCATCGCACGATCTTCGGCGAGCAGGTGCACAGCCAGAAAGAGAAACCGCCTTTGCGAAATTTTCTCGTGCGAACGGATCGCGCGGCTGCCGGCGCGGCGGATTACAGCGACGCGCAAGGGATGCGCAAAACGCTGGTCAGAGAAGGCCACGCCCAACCATCGAGCGGGCGGCAGGAAGACCGCGAGGTGAGCCGCTTCGCCGCTTTGAGTTTCGATCTCAGCCAGAATTCACCAACCGGTTCGGTCGGCTTCATCGCGATGACCGGCGACGATTTCAACGCGATGGAGACCGAAGCGGACAAGCTGCTGCAAAAGGGAGCGGCGGAAATCCTCGACCAGGCCGCGAAAAATTACGAAGCCGTCCGCCCATCGAGCAACGGCGCGCTCGGCAACGGCTTTGAAACTCTGAGCCGCGCGCTCGGCTGGAGCCGCGTCTATCTTCCAGAGAAAAATACCGAATACCTTGCGATAGATCGTGAAGCCGGACGAAACCTGCGCAACCACGCTCTGAGCTGGGACTCGCTTTTCACCAGCGCGATTGCTTCAATGGTTGACGGCTCAGGCTCGCCGGCAATGATGCGGCTGCTGATTGAAGGTCAGACTCCCGATGGCCGCGTGCCGCTGCGCCGTTACCTGCAAAATCCCCAGCGTGACGAAGCGGCGGTCACCGCCGGACGCTCGATGCCGCCGATTGGCGCGCTGTGCGCCTGGAAAGTCTATCTCACGACCCACGATCTGGGTTTTCTCGCGTGGGTCTACCCTCGGCTGCGCCAGTGGAACGATTGGTGGTTCACGAATCGCGGCGACGGACAGGCCTGGCGCGACGGCAACGGCGACGGATTGCTCGAATGGGGATTCGACGCCGAGTTGGAACACGGCCAGTTGGGCGCGCGGACGATGTCGAATGGGGCGAAGCAGCGGTTGGCGTTTTCCGAATCGGGGCTTGACGACCGACCGCAATGGCTCAACGGCCAATCGGTGATGGCTGACACGGCCAATCCGGCTCAGCCACAGCCTCAATCACTGTTGGGCGACGATGCCAGGTATAACGATAAAACTCACACGCTCGAATATTCGACGGCCGGACTCAATGCGCTTTACGCGCTCGATACTGAAATCCTGATGATGATGGCGCGCGAGCTGGGACTGCCGCTCGAATCGGACAAGCTGCAAATTCGTTGCGAGCAGATCAGGAAAGTCATCAACGAGAAGCTATGGAGCGAAGCGGACTCCCTGTACCTCAACCGCCATTGGGACGGGCGGTTCTCCAGCCGCCTGTCGCTCGAAAATTTCTACCCTTTGATCGCGGGCGTGGCCGACGAGGAACGAGCGAAGCGAATGGTGGCGACGCTGCGCGATCCGAAGAAATTCTGGGGCGAGCAGTTGCTGCCTTCGATCGCGCGCGACGATCCGGCGTTTGCCGAAAAGACAGCCGGGCGCGGCGCGGTCTGGGCGCCGATGAATTATCTGATCTATCTGGGGCTGAAGCGTTACGGATACCACCATGAAGCCGCCGAGCTGGCGCGCAAGAGCGCCTCGCTCGCGCGAGCCGCTTCGGAAAAAAGCGGACGGCTTTACGACCAGTATTCGAGCGTTGACGGACGACCGGTCATCGAGAAGACCAGCGAAGAGAGCGAGGCGCAAAAGACATACTTCTTCGGATTGATGATCTGGCCGGCCATCGAAGAGTTGGTCAGCGCCGATTTGTGGACGGGATTGTCTTTCGGCAGCATCGCCGCTACGGAAGAATCACGGATCGAGAGAGTGAATTTTTCAGGCGTGAAATTCGACGTGATAGTCGGGCCGAAACGAACCGTCATCCGCCGCGACGGCAAGATCGAAGTCGAATGCGAAGCGCCCGTCAGGCTGCGAGCCTATCGCAGCAACGACCGCGCCATCGGTTTTGCCATCGAAGCGAAAGAGCGAACCCACATCCTGGTGCCCGCTTCGGAAGGCAGGAAGATCACGGTTTCGGTTGACGACAAAGTGCTGGGCAGCACGTCGGTCGGAGCGGCGGCCAGCTTCAAAGTCTCCGCTGGGATTCACAAGGTGCTGATCGTCAAATGAAGAGTGGGAGAGTGGGAGAGTGGGAGAAAAGCCTTCTTGTCTCCCGCTCTCTCCCTCTCAACTATAGGCGAATGATCTTGCTCTCGAAATCTTTCAGCCCGCGGGTGGTGTTGCGCGTATCAACCACGAGCTTCGCGCGCTCGGTCAGCCAGGCGTAATCAATCGTGCGATGATCGGTGACGATCACCACGCAATCGGCGTCGCTGACCACCTCGCCGCTCAACTCGATCCCGCGCATCCGATGACCGTTTCCTTCCAGGTGAATCTCTTCCACGTAAGGATCGTGGAACTGCACGTCCGCGCCCAGCGCCTGCAATTTTTCGATGATCCCGAGCGCGGGGCTTTCGCGCATATCGTCAATGTCGCGTTTGTAAGCCACGCCCATAATCAAAACCTGCGATCCGTTGACCGGCTTGCGATGCTGGTTGAGTCCGCGCGTCACCAGATCAACCACGTGATCGGGCATACGCGAATTGACCTCTTCGGCGAGCGAGATGAAACGGGCTTCAAACCCGTGCATTCGCGCTTTCCAGGAAAGATAGTGCGGGTCGAGCGGGATGCAGTGACCCCCAATTCCAGGCCCCGGATAAAACGGCATAAAGCCGAACGGCTTGGTCGCCGCCGCCGCGATCACTTCCCAAGTGTCAATGCCCAGCGTATGGCAAAGCAGCGCGAGTTCGTTGACCAGCCCGATGTTGACCGCGCGGAAGGTGTTTTCGAGCAGCTTGCACGCTTCGGCCACGCGCGCCGAGCTCACCGGATGCACGTGATCAACAATCACGCGGTAAGTAGCCGCGGCGACTTCGGCGCTGGTTTCCGTCACGCCGCCGACGACTTTGGTGATGTTTTTCGTGTTGAATTTCTCGTTGCCCGGATCAACGCGTTCGGGCGAGAAGGCGAGGAAGTAATCTTCATCGAGTTTCAACCCGGTCGCGTCGAAGATCGGTTTGAGCACTTCATCGGTCGTGCCCGGATAGGTCGTTGATTCGAGAATGATCAACTGGCCCGGACGCAGCGTCGCTTGAATCTTTTCCGAAGCCGCAAGGATGTATGAGACATCCGGGTCTTTGGTTTTGCGCAAAGGTGTCGGGACGCAGATGATGATGATGTCCTGATCTTTGAGTTTGGCGAAATCGGTCGTCGCGCTCAGGCGCTTTGCCGCCACCAGCTCGGCGACGTGCGCGGTCGGCACGTCCGGGATGTACGATTCGCCCCGATTGATGGTGTCCGCCTTTCTGGCGTCAACCTCGAAACCGGTCGAATCGAAACCGCCTTGCGCAAATTCGACGACCAGCGGAAGTCCCACGTATCCGAGCCCGATCACGCCAACGCGCGCCGTGCGCGCAGTTATTTTTTCCAGCAGTTGGTGTTTGTTGTTAGCCACAGAAATCTTTCCCTTTCGATTTAAAACCCAATGAAAACAGAAGACCGACAGGAGGAGCCTTTCGCGCATTCAGGAACGGATTGAACTGCGCCGCTGACTTTCAGCTCAAAAGCGATTCTGAAGAAGTGACGCCGGGCGGTCACGTTTTACACTTTTTGACGGTTGTGTCTCAAGCACTTTTTTTGTCCCGTGATTGACTGGCGGTTCAGGCGCGTGTTAGTTTTTGCCTTCCTCGAAGCAGTTTTCAGATGAGTTCTTTGTCAACGCTTTCAGGTGCTTGCTGCCGCCCCAAGCGAATAACGGCAGCGAGAGAATAGGGAAGCGGGTGCAAATCCCGCGTGGTCACCGCCACTGTGAGGCCCCCGAAAGAGATTGAACGGGAGTTTGCCAGCGACGATTTATGAGAGCCATTGCGCTGCGTGCGTGAGAAGGCTGCGTCGCTCGCCGGGCCAAGCCAGGAGACCTGCCTGAAGGAATATTTCGACGACTCTTCGGATGAAAGAGTGCGCGATGGCTCGGGCACACATCGTGATTCAAAAGCCTCAGACGCACGCTTCATTCGTTGCGTCTGGGGCTTTCGTGTTTTTAGGCCCGGTTCGTTTCGATGATCACTCTTCGCAAAACAATTCTGATCGCGTTTGTCGCGCTGACTCTTTTCGCCGGATGTTCGTACAACCAACCGAACATCGCTGCCGGCGATCGCCGCAATTTCACTGACGGCATTGGCCGCGCGGTCGCGGTCACATCGAATCCGCAACGCATCATCTCGCTCGCTCCGAACGTGACCGAGATTCTTTTCGCGCTGGGACTCGGTGATCGCATCGCCGGTGTCACCGGCTACTGCGATTTTCCCGAAGCGGCAAAAACAAAAGAGAAGATCGGCGATACGCTCAATCCGAACCTGGAGCGGATCATCTCGCTCAAACCAGACCTGGTCGTGGTTTCGACCGCCAGCCAGTTGGAGAATCTGACACGCAAACTGGACCAACTGGCGATCCCGGTTTACGTCACCAATCCACGGTCGGTGCGCGAAGTTACGGTTTCGATCCGCAAACTGGGCGAAGTGACGGGAGCGGTTGATCGCGCGATGGCGATTGCCGATGAAATGGAACGCCGCATCAGCGCCGTCGAAGGGCGGGTCAAAGGTCTGCCTGAACCGCTAGTGCTTTACGTCTTGCAAACCGGCCCGCTCATCACCGCCGGACGCAACACTTTCATCAACGATCTGATCGTCCTGGCCGGAGGCAGGTCAATTTCTGGCGACGAGACAGCCGATTACCCGCAGTTTTCGCGCGAGACCGTCATTGCGCGCGCGCCCGAAGTGATCGTCGCGCCGGCGAGTCACGGCTCAGAGCTGGTCAAAGAATCCGATCTGCGGCGCGATTTCGCCGTGACGCCTGCGATCCGCGCTGGTCGCATCGTCCGGGTCAACCCCGATCTGGTTGATCGTCCGGGGCCGCGCATCGTCGAAGGGTTGGAAAATTTAGCTCGGGGGTTGCACCCGCAATGAAGGCTGAAACGTTGATCGAACAGGAAGCGGATCAATCGCTCGGCGCTTCGGTCAGAAGTTATCTGACGAAGCGGCGCGCGCTGGTCGTGATGACGGCGTTGTGCTCGGCCCTGTTCGTTTGCGCGTTTGCATCGCTCGCCATCGGCAGTGAGCACATTGCAATCAATCAGCTCTTCCCTGCTCTGGCGGCGAATTTGACCGGAACCGTTTCGCGCCTTTCGCGTGAGCAGGAAGTGATTGTCTTCGGTCTCCGACTGCCCCGCATCGCGCTCGCAATCGGCGTTGGCGCGGCATTGGCAATCGCCGGCGCGGCGTTCCAGGCGTTGCTCAGAAACCCTTTGGCCGATCCTTACGTGCTCGGAGTTTCCGGCGGCGCAGCGCTCGGCTCGATCATCGCGATCATCTTCGCAACCGAACTCTCGTTGAGCCGTCCATTGTTCGGTTTTGCCGGAGCGGCGATTGCGACGCTCGTCGTTTACCGGCTCGGAAGGCGCGAAGACGATCCGACCCATCTCGTGCTGGCCGGCGTCGTGATGTCAACGTTCCTCTCTTCGGTGATCGTGCTGCTGACGGCGCTGGCCGGCGACGTCAAGCTGCGGAACATCACGCTGTGGCTGCTCGGCGATCTGTCGAGCGGCACGACCGAAGGATTGGTCTTCGTCGTCGTTGCGGCGGCGATTGGCGCAATCGTTCTGGCCACACAATCGCGGGCGTTGAACCTGATGATGATCGGCGAACGCGACGCGTTCGCGCTCGGAGTCGAAACGGCGCGCGTCCGATGGATCGTCCATCTCACTGCTTCGCTGTTGACTGGCGCGGCGGTGGCTGCCGGCGGCGCAATCGGATATGTCGGACTGGTCACGCCACACCTGGTGCGATTGGCCGCCGGCAGCGACAACCGGCTGGTGATTCCGGCTTCGGCGATTGCCGGAGCTTTGCTGGTTCTGTTTGCCGACACGGTTGCGCGCACGGCTCTGGCGCCGCGTGAATTGCCCACCGGCGCGATCACTGCGCTCGTCGGCGCGCCGATCTTTATTTATCTGCTGATCAAAAGCCGGTGAATCAGTACCGCGAGCGGTAGCGAGCGTGGCTCCCACGACGGACCGGCTCAGGGAGCCACGCTCGCTACCGCTCGCGGTACTGATTCGGCGATCCAAAACCTGCGCCCCTGCTTTATGCTCCATCTGCGCGACATCTATTTCAGCTATCAACGTCCGGTGCTTTCCAGCGTCACACTCGAAGTCCGCGCCGGCGAACTCGTCGCGTTGCTTGGCCCGAACGGCGCGGGCAAATCAACTCTGCTCGCGCTCGCGCTCGGAGCGTTGAGACCGCACCCCGGCGAAGTTCTGTTTGAAGGATTGCCGGTCGCCAGGTTTTCGCGTCGCGAGATCGCGCGGCGAATGGCGATGGTGGCGCAACACGGCGACGTCCGTTTTCCGCTGACCGCGCTCGAATACGTTTTGACCGGGCGGTTCGCCCACACGAGCGCCACCGGTTTCGATTCGCCGCGCGATGTCGAAATTGCCATGCAGGCTTTGCGCGACACCGATGCGGCGCAATTCGCCCATCGCCGGTTCAACCAATTGTCGAGCGGCGAACGCCAACGGGTGGTGCTGGCCAGAGCTTTGGCTCAGCAGCCGCGCTTGCTGCTGCTCGACGAGCCGACGGCGAACGCCGACATCGCCCATCAAATCTCCCTGCTCAGCTTCGTGCGCGAGTTGACGCGGGAGCGAAAACTGGGCGCGCTGGTCGTCACGCACGAGATCAATCTGGCGGCGGAGTTCGCCGACCGCGTGGCGCTGCTCAAAGCCGGTTATTTGATCGCCTGCGGCGCTCCGCGCGAAGTGATGACCGGTCAATTGCTGAGCGGGCTGTTTGAAACGCCCTTGCTCGTTGACCGGCATCCGCAAAGCGGCAACCCGCGTGTCTTTTGGACCAGAACGAAATGAAGACCGCACGTTCGATCATCATCATCTATTACGTCAACGGCTCGATGGCGATGACCGGCGCGGGAAATTACGTCACGAAGAGTGGCGAGAAGATCGAGTGGAAATTGATCGGCCCCAGAAAAACCAAGTGATAAGGAGTTGAAGATGAAGTCAGTTCTCAAATCAACCGCAACCTTTGTTTTGATCCTGTTTGTCAGCCTGCCGGCAATCGCGCAATCGGCGCGCGGCAGCTTGCGCGGAATCGTGGTTGACGCCAGAGGCGCAGCCGTCCACAGCGCGCGCGTCCTCCTGCTCTACAACCGGCAGGCGATCCGCGAAGCGACCACCAACGAACGCGGCGAATTCGGTTTCGACGGCTTGAAAACGGGCGATTACGCGCTCTCGGTCGAAGCCGACGGATTGACGCAAACCGGCGGCGCTCAGCCGGTCAAGATCGAAGCCGGACGCGAGTTCCGCATCGCCATTCCATTGACTGTCGCGGCCATCGAAGATTCGGTGATCGTTTCGGCCACCCGAACCGAATCGCGCACCGGCGAAACGCCGGCGAACGTTTTCGTCGTTTCGGCCAGCGATCTGCTGCGCGCGCAGCGCATCAACGTCTTCGACGCCTTGCGCCTTTCGCCCGGAGTGACGGTGATGCAAACGGCGCGGCGCGGCGGCTTGACCTCGCTCTTCGTTCGCGGAGGCGAATCGGATTACACCAAAGTTCTGATTGACGGCGTGCCGGTGAACGAGGCCGGCGGCTCATTCGATTTCGCCGACCTGACTGCGGACAACGCGGCTCGTGTCGAACTGGTGCGCGGCGCGCAGAGCGCCATCTACGGGTCGGACGCGATGACCGGCGTGCTGCAATTCTTCACTCATCGTGGCTCGACGCGCGCACCCGAACTCGAAATCGCCGCCGAAGGCGGGAGCTTCGCGTTCAACCGCCAGTTCGCGCGGTTGTCGGGCGCGAGCGGCGGGTTCGACTATTCGCTCAGCTTCACGCATCTGCGCACGGACGGGCGCGACCGCAACGACGATTACCAGAACCGGATTGCGACGGCCAATCTGGGCTACGCTTTCAACGCGCGCACGCAAATTCGCTTGACGGCGCGCAACGACAATTCGGGATTGGGCGCGCCCGGCCCGACCGCGCGTCTGTTCCCCGATCCTGACGAACGCGCGGAACGGCGCCGCATCACGACAGGTGTGCGGCTTGACGATCAAACGACCAGGAATTGGCATCAGAGCCTGACCTTCGCCTTCTCCGAAAGCAACTACTTGAGCTTCGATCCGGCGGCGCAGGATTTGACCAAACCCGGCACGCCGCTCGACCCGAAGACGGTCTTCGATTTCGCCTCGTTGTTCAACAGTCATCAACGCCGCCGCGGATTGCGTTATCAGAGCGACCTGGTTCTGCCCAGCGGCCACTTCATCTCGGCGGGAATTGATTACGAACAGGAGCGCGCAGTCTTCGACAACGGCTTCAATCGCCTTTCGCCCGAACGCACAAACGTCGGCGCGTTTATCCAGGACCAATTCGCCTACACTTCGCGGCTGCTCGTCACCGCCGGAATCCGCGCCGAAAACAATCGGGACGATCTTCCGGCAAACCTCGCGAAAGTTCTCAGCGATCTAGGCTCCGCGCCCTACACCGGCAAAGTCGGATTCGGCACGGAAGTCACGCCGAAGCTTGCGGCGATCCTGGTGATCCGTCAGTCCGGTTTGCAGAGCCGCCGCGGCCCGACGCGCTTGCGAGTCAATTACGGCGAAGGCATCAAAGCTCCGACGCTTGGCGAAGCCTTCAGCCCAAGCCCGTTCTTCCTCGGCAACCCCGCATTGAAACCGGAACGGTCGCGCAATTTCGACCTCGGCCTCGAACAGCTTTTCTGGAAAGACCGCATTCGCATCGAAGGCATCTATTTCAAAAACCGTTTCCGCGATCAAATCGCCTTCGTCGGCGACCCGATCACGTACGATCCGATCAAGCTCGCCGATGGCCGCCTGACGCACTCCATCAACAACGGCCGCGCGACCGCCGAGGGTTTCGAGCTTGCAGCGTCGTGGCATCCGAAGCGCCGGCTGCGGTTCGACGGCAATTACACGCTGCTCGATACAAACCTCGATGCGTCAGCCGACCTTTTTTTGAAGCCCGAAGTGGGATTGCCGCTGCTGCGCCGCCCGCGACATTCCGGTTCGATCAGCATCGTCTGGCTGGGCGATAAATTCGACGCCAATTTCGATGGAGTGTTCGTGGGCAAACGCCGCGATATAGGCTCCGCGCGACTCGATCCGCAAGGCCGCCCGATTTACAACGATGGTTACGCGAAGCTCGATCTGGCCGCGTCTTATCGGTTCAATTCGTACGTCTCGATCTTTGCGCGGATCGAGAACCTGCTCAATCAGGATTATCAGGAAGTGCTGGGGTATCCGGCTTATCGTTTGAACTTCTCGGCGGGGATAAGGTTCAGGATTGGTGTTGGGAAGTGAGAAAGAGTGGGAGAGTGGGAGAGCAGGAAAGCTTGTCATTACCCAAATTTTCACGCTTTCCAGACCTGCGGAGTTCCGCAGTCGCAGTGGGTCGTTAGCCCCGTAGGGGCGGGATGTTTATAGATCGAGGCTGGATTATTTCCCCAAGCTCCGTAGGAGCGACATCTCGCACATTTCGCTCCTACGGAGCTTGGGAAATAACTGCGCGACTGATCTATAAACATTCGGCTCCTACGGAGCCAGGGAGATTGCCGCTTTGCAGATAGACTCGGACATCTAGACAACTCGAAGAATTTGGGTAATGACAAGCAGGAAAGCGGGAGGCACTTTCTCGACTCTTCTTCGCTCTCCATCCGACAGCTACAATTCGCCTTGCCTTTCGGCCTCTCAACGGGTAATCATCAAGGCGAATTCAAGAATTGGAGTTGCGACAATGGTTGAACTGGATAACACGCTGACGCCCCCGTTTCGTCAAATCCCGGACGGCACGATCCGCATCGGCGATACCCGTGTCTCTCTCGAAACGATTATTGATTCACACCTGTTGGGCCAGCGACCGGAAGAAATTCATTCAGGATTCCCCTTCATTGACCTCGCCGACATCCACGCGATCATCGCCTACTATCTGAAAAACCGCGAAGCCGTTGATCGTTATCTGGCCGAGCAGGAGGCTGATTCCCAGCGCATCCTTGCCGAACTGGCGGAAATTCCGGGCAACGCCGAGAAGAGAGAGGCACTGAAATCGCGGGCAGTGCGCCAAGCCCTTATCCCCGACGATCTCAGCTATATGACCGACACTGAATTCGGGCAGACAATGTTGGGATTGGCGGAGGAAATAGCCAAAGAGCAAGGCGCGCGCACAACCGAAGAGATCAACTGGCTAGTGAATGGGTGATCCGGATTGTCGTCGCCCAAGCCTCCGGTTATATTTATCACTCAATGCCGACGGTACTCTCTGAAGACGGATTCGACATGATGATCTACACCAGGGATCATCCGCCCCCGCACGTTCACGGCTGGAAAGCAGAAGCGGAAGTCATCGTCAACTTGGGTGATGAGCAAACCAAGCCCTGGGTGCGCGGGAATAATGGCGCGAGTCAGAAGAATGAGCGTAAGGCGCTCAGAATCGTCAGTGAACACCAAGATTTTCTCCTTCAGGAGTGGGAGCGTATTCATGGTAAAAACAATGGCTAGATCAAAGCGCGTCGTAAAAATGGGCAAGTGGGAATATACCGAGGAGGAGCTTGAGCGAATGCACGCTGAAGCCGTCAAGCGTGGTGAGGAACGCCTGCGCACTGAACCGCGCGCCAAGTCGGCTTATTACGATCCCGCCACCAGACGCTTGGTGATCGAATTGCTCAACGGATGCGCCTTCATTTGCCCGATTGACCTGCTGCAAGGCTTGCGTGGCGCGAGCGCGGAAGACCTGGCCGACTTTAGGCTGATGCCGCCCGGATTCGATTTGCATTGGAAAAAGCTCGATGCGCAATTCACCGTGGCGGGGCTGCTCAACGGTGAGTTCGGCACCAGAGCCTGGATGGCGGAACTGGAACGCCACGGTTGGTCAACGCACGCTGCCACGAAACGGGAAGCCGCCAAAGAGAGCGGCAAGAAAGGCGCATCGGTAGCGGGCGCCAGGCGCGGACGGAAGGTCGCGTGAGGACGCCATATTTCGCCTATTTCCGATTGGCCCTCATCAATCGCGGAAAGCGCGCGGCATTGAAACAATCCCTACTGCCTCTGCCACCCCGATCCGTCGGCATACTCGATCCGTTTGATCGAGATCGTCTCCTGCTTCTGCTTCAGCAGCGACGGATCGTGGAAGCCCTGTCCGCAGACGGCTTCGAACGTGCTGACCTTTTCCGGCTCCTTTTCGTCGCTGACGACCTTGACCACTTCGCAGCGTTTCGCGCCGGGCGGCAGTTTGTGTTTGAGCGTCTTCTTGCCGCCGGGCTTGATCTCGACTTTGGTCGTTACGTTGAAGCGCGAAAGAAGCTGCCCGCCTTCGTAACGCGGAAACGCGAAATCCCATTCGACAGTCTTGATCGGTTTGGCTTCGGTGTTTTTGACGACGACCTGAACCATCTGCGCGTCGTCAATGACGCGCGTGTATGACCGCAGCCTGCCGCGCGCCCTTCGATCTTCAGGTGGCACGCTGAACCGGCTTCTGCTTTGTCGAGCGAGTTGCTCATTCGCCGGCCTCGGCATGTCTCCGGTCTCAGCCGTCATTGGCGGCGCGGTCATGCTGGGGCGATCCAGCATCGGGTAATACTCGGCGCCGAGCTTGTGGCTGATGATTTCGACGGGCGGTTTGTCGGCTGGAGCTTTGTTTTCAGTCGCCCCCGGAGTTGTCGTTTGAGCCTGTCCAACGGTGGAAGCGACAATTGCGGCGAAGAGCGCGAGCGCGATCAATCCGGCGAGTTTCATTTTGCTGTTCCTCCTGCGGAAAACGTGGGACAAGATGCCATCTTGTCCCACGATCAATTTGGCAGCCGCATTCTACTCCCGCGCGGAGCGAAAGATCACGCTGCGGCGAACAAAAAAGCCCGCTCAGACCAAAAGACCTGAGCGGGCTACGGAAGTTTGGCGAACCTAAGCCAGCGACTAGAACTGATAGCGGAGCGCGAACTGAAGCTCGCGGTTGCCGCCCTTGCTTGCCACCTTGCCGAAGGTGGCACTGCGCGGGTTGGTGTCCGCGCTGCCCCAGTTCGGATGGTTCAGCCAGTTGTAGGCTTCAGCACGGAACTGAATGCGATGACCTTCGGTGATGAAGAACTCCTTGAAGATGGTCATGTTGTGGTTCTGGAAGCCGGGCTGGTAGAGGATCCCGCGCGACCGCTGGCTCGAGATGGTCCCAGGCGTCGGCCTGCTGAAGAGACAGGTCGTCGCGTCGGCATAATTCGCGGCATCCGCCGGGTTGCAGGTTTTGCCCGGCAAGCTGATGGCGAACCAGCGGTTCGAGTCGGAAACGCCCTGCGAGAACTTCTTGTCACCACGGCTCAACGTCGGATCGCCGTTGACGATAGCGAGTTGGCCGCCGCTGCCCGCGCCGACTCCGGCGTAATCAGCGTCCGTGCCAATCGTCGTCGGGTTGCCGGTCTGGAACTGCGAAATCGCGCTGATCGTCCAGCCGCCGAGCAGTTTGCCCGACAGAGTTGATTTGTCCCTGAAGAACGGCAACTGGTAGACGGCGTTGAGCACCAGCACGTGGCGGCGGTCATAGGTTGACGGCCCCCAGAGGTTGCTGACATCGAAGGCGTTCGGCACCACGTCGCGCTGCGCCGAGCCGTCGTCCGAAGACTTCGAGAGCGTGTAAGCCACGCCGAAGAGGAAGCCGTCTTTGAAGCGGCGATTCCCACTCACTTGCAAGCCGTGATACATCGAATTGGCATCGTTGTTGGTCAGGCGGATGATGCCATAGCCCTTGAACGGACGCAGCGCATCGGTGTTGAAACGCGGCCCTGAAGTTCCCGAAATAAAGGGGCAGCCCGCCGGAGCCGGACAAGTGCCGACCGGCAGTTGGTTGATGTTGCGTTCGCGTTGTGCGTGCAGCCCACGACGACCGACGTAACCGACTTCGACCAGTGTGCTGTAACCGACTTCGCGTTCGAAGGTCGCGTTCCACGTCCAGGCTTCAGGATTCTTGAAGATCTTGTCCTGCGTGGTGATGACCAGCGGGAAGGCGTTGCCGCCCGTGCCGCCGGGGTTGTCCACGCTGCCGGTGGTGATCGAGACCGTCGGCTGCAGCGGCGGGTTGCCGCCCAGGAAGACCGAGTCGCTCACGCCTAATCGGGTGTAGAAGCGCCCCACGCCCGCGCGGAACACGTTCTTGTCATTGATCGCATAGGCGAAGCCCACGCGCGGCTGGAAGTTGTTCTTGTGAATCTTCGAGAACTCCGCCTCCGCGCCGCGGAACAGGAAGTTGAACTCGCCTGTTTGGGCGATGCCCACGCGACCTGGTCCCGAAGCCGCCGCCGGCCAGCCGTCGCCCGGGATCACCAGGCCGTTGTAGCGCGAGCGCAGGTCTCCCGCCGTGATGAAGCCGTTGCTGGGATTCTGCGTCACCGCAATCCTGGGATCATAGAGAGCCGGATCGAAGACAACCATATTGCCCCACAAACTGTAATAGGGCTGGATGATGGTGTGGCGCAGCCCGTACTCCAAACGCAGCTTCGGCGTGGCCTTCCAGGAATCCTGCGCGAACCACTCGAACATGTGGCCGCGATAGGGAGTGAAGGAGCGTTGGCCGATCTCGGCGTAGGTGTCGAACAAACCGATCGCCACGTTGCCGATGGCCACGCCCGTGCCGCCCGCCGTGCCGTTGCTGAACACGAAGCGGCCATTCTGGTTATTGGTGCCGCCCGGCGTGCCGGCGACGTTGATCTGGTCGAAATCGTTCTGGCCGGAGCGCTCGAAGTAGCCGCCGAACTTCAGCGTGTGGCTGCCGCGAATGTTCGTCCAGTTGTTGCTGAACTGATAGATCGGCCCCGTCGAGCTGGCCGGATACGGCCCCCCGTCAATGCTGACGAACTGGTCAACGCCGTCAATCGTCGGAACTTTGTCGAAGATTTCTTTCTGCGGGAAGATGTACGGATAGTTGATCCCGTAGTTGCTCCGCTGGTACTTGTTGCCGCGCGTGTCCACGAAGATGTAGACCTGGTCGCGGCTGCCTGCGACGAGCGTCTCGCTGATCCAGGTCGGAGATAACGTCCACGTCCAGTTGAAGGAAGTCGTCTGGTTGGGACGGTCAATGATCTGCGGCGCGCGGTCGGTGCCGGCGCGGAAGGCGCTCGTGTTTATGAAGTTGTAGAGCGCGAGGCGGTATTTGATCTGATGCCGCTCGGTTGGATAGAAATCAATCGAGACTGTGTCCTTGCGCTGATCGGTTTCAGTCGGGCGGTCCTGGAAGAAGTTCTGCCCGGTTGAGGTAAAGAACCCCGGGATCGGTTCCGGCTGCGCGCGCAGGAAGCCCAGGCCGTTCGGACTCAGGCGGTTGGCCGGAATCTTGTTGATGATGCCTCCGTCACGGAAACACGCGGTCTGATCAGTCGCGTTGCAGTTGCCAGTCAGCCGCGGGTCTCTGATGAAGCGCACGACGCGCAGCGGGTTGTTTGGGTCGGCCAACTCGCTGAAGTCGCCCTGGCGCATCTTCAACGTCGCCACGCGGGTCGTCGTGTTGGCAGTCTGGCGCTGGCGCACCCATTCCTGACCCCACAGCCAGAAGAGCTTGCTGCGATCCTTATTGAAGCCGAGACCGGGAATGGTGACGGGGCCGCTCAAGGCATAGCCGAATTGATTGAAGCGGAACGGATTCGGACGGCAGTGATTGGCCTTCTCGAACTGCTTGTCGGTGCACGGTTGATTGGCGGGCGTGTTGCGGTTACGGCTCCACTCGTTGGCGTTGAAGGCCGCGTTGCGCAGGTATTCGTAGAAAGCGCCGTGGAAATCCTTGCCGCCGCTGCGGGTGACGATGCGAATCTGGCCGCCGGAGGCGCGCCCGTATTCCGCGTTGTAGTTGGCCGACAGAACCTGCACTTCCTGCGTGGCCTCCACGTCGGGCACGCCGATGCCAGTGCCGTTCGAGCGTGTGCGCACGCCGACCGCGCCGTCGAAGGTGAGCAGGTAATCCTGGGTGCGCGCGCCGTTGATGTTCAGACCGCCGGTCGTCAATCCGAAGTTGTTGCCGCCGAGCGCGCTGCCTTGCACGCCGGGCCTGATCTGCGCCAGGAAGAGCGGGTTGCGCCCGTTGAGCTGGAGGTATTCGACCTGCTTGGTCTCGACCAATCGGCCCACAGTCGCGGACTCGGTCTGCACCTGGGCGACCGACGCCGTGACGGTCACGGTCTCGGTCAACTGGCCCGGTTGCAGCGAAACATCAATACTGGCGGGGAGATTGGGGTCGAGCTTGCGTCCTGTCTCCTGGTACTGTTTGAAGCCGCTGGCTTCGACGGTGACCGTATAGAGGCCGGGCGGCAACTGCGTGATGACGAAGTAGCCTTCGCTGTTGCTCGTGGCATTTCGCTCGAAGGCTCTGGCCTCGCTCTTGACTATGATCTTGGCGCCGGAGATGACGCCGCCGGCCTGGTCTTTGACGAAACCCGAAATCTGGGTGTTGTCGGATTGCGCGAAGCCAGTAATCGAGATTGCCACGAGCAGTGTCGCGAGCAATCCGAGACTGAAGCTCTTCGCAATCAGGCTTCTCATTCTCTTATTCATTTTGGTCCTTCCTTTGCAGGGGCGAGAGGCGGCGCGCGCCTTTCGCAATCTTTGATTCATGGTTGCCGCTCAGGCGGCAGCCAGAAAATCGAATCACTCGCCGTAAAGCAGCAAATGAAAATCGCGGAAATTTTTAGAACTGATTTCGAAGGTAAGATTTCGTCCCAGCAGCAGTGCGCCAACTATCTGACCTTGTCAGGTTTTGGAGATTCGGTGTCGTTGGCTACGGCGGATTATGCGAATGGCTATCCCAACTGTCAAGGTCAGGTTGGCCAGCCGCGATGATCTGAGTTAAGATGCCGCTCCGTCATCGCATCACCGATTCAATCAACTGGCAAACAATCACAAGCTGTGGAGAGGGCTATGTCCGAAAGCAAATCTCGTCGTGACTTCCTTAAACAGGCGGGCGCAGGCGCTGCCGTCGTTACTGCTTTGTCGAAAACCGCTTCAGCGCAATCGAAAGCCAATTATGTTTTTACCAAAGGCCGCGTGATCGGCGCCAACGACCGCGTCAACCTCGGCTTCGTCGGCTGCGGCGGGCGAATGAACAGTCACATTGATTACCTCGTCAAGCGAGCGAAAGATCGCGGCGACGTGCAGGCCGTGGCCGTGTGCGACATTTACGAGAAGCGCAAACAGTTGGCCCGCGAGCGCACCGGCGTTGACGAGAAATCGGTCCACCACGATTACCGTGAGTTGTGCGCGCGCAAGGACATTGACGCCGTGGTCATCGCCTCGCCCGACCACTGGCATCACCTGCACGCGATGGCCGCGCTCAAAACGGGCAAGGATGTTTACCTGGAAAAGCCGTTCACCTACACCATCGAAGAAGCCAAAGAGATCGCCGAAGCTGTGAAAGCCGGCAAGCGCATCCTGCAAGTCGGCAGCCAGTACGCTTCGTTCGATCATTTCCACAAAGCGCGCAAGGCGATTGAGGACGGGCTGATCGGCAACGTCGTGTGGGCTACGGCCGGCTACGGCCGCAACGCGAACAAAGAAGGCGGCGAATGGAACTACGCGATTGACGCGGACGCGAGCGAGAAGAACATTGACTGGAAGGCTTTTCTCGGCCCTGCGCCGAAACGACCGTTCAGCGCCGAACGATATTTCCGCTGGCGCAAGTATTGGGACTATTCGGGCGGCATTGCGACCGATCTGTTCTACCACGCGCTGGCGCCGATTGTGATGATCACGGGGCAGCAGTTCCCCGACCGCGTCTCGGCTTCAGGCGGCATCTTCATTCAAAAAGACCGTGAGGTTCCCGATACGTTTTTGATGAGCGTGGATTACGCGAACTTCACGGCGCAGTTGTCGTGCTCGGTGGCGAGCGGCGCTGCACCTCTTGTGGCAGTCAATGGCACGGAAGGCCGGATCATCGTCGCGCGCAACGGCGAAGATTTCAGCCACAATTCGGTCGAGGTCATCCCCGACCGCGAGTACCGCAAAGAGTTCAAAGCGAAGACGGGCGAAGAGAAGCTGCTGGTCGAATGCGCGCCGAACGTCAAAGGCACGCATCCGCATATGGAGAACTTTCTGGACGCGATGCGCTCGCGGCAGGAGCCGAATCTGGGCGCGGAGCTTGGGTACAAGGTGATGGCGGCGATTCGGATGGGCGTTGATGCTTATCGGCAGCAGACGACCGTCCGGTGGGATGCGCGGCGCGAGAAGGCTTCGGCGAGGGCGATTGCGAAGGCCTGATAGACAGACTTCAACACATGCATGCAGCGACAGGGGGAGCAATAAGTATGGCCTACAAAGAATTTACGTTGCTGAACGTTGAACAGAAGCTGGGGGTTACCATCAGCCGGGCGACGCTCTTCGACAATGTCGAGCCACTGCAACCGCCGACTTGGCTAGAGGAAACCTTGGCCAAGGGGAAACCTCTTGCATTCGTCAGCGAAAAATCACGCTCTGAATTCATTGTTGCGCCAATTCTTCTTGCGTTGCGCGACTTGACCGGCAACCGTATCTCCATTTACTCGGGCGAGCGAATGGACGCTGATGCAACGCGGGGGCTGAACGGCGAATGCGATTTCATCCTGACGCTCACTCCGCCGCTGCCGCTGCTGAAATCCCCGATCATCACGATGGTCGAAGCCAAAAAGAACTACGTCGAGGAAGGCCTCGGCCAGTGCATTGCGCAAATGGTTGGCGCCCAGGTGTTCAATCAGCTTGAAGGCAATCAAACCGACACGATCTTTGGCTGCGCGACGACTGGCGAAGACTGGCAATTCCTCAGGTTGAAGGATGAAACAGTCGAATTCGATACCGACCGCTATTACATCGATAACGTGGGTAAAATACTCGGCGTCTTTAAGACGATTGTTGATTATTTCGTGACTTAGGAGGTGAGCATTATGCCGCTGTTTCTGGTTACCTGTGTTTATGACGAAGGGATTTACGAAAGCAGCTTCAGAGTCGTTGAAGCTCCATCGCGGCTGGCGATTGCCGAGAGCATGCTGCGCGACCCTTATCCCTGGCAGGACTATCTTGATCGGAGCCGCCTGCTGGACGGCGTTGAAGACAAACGATGGTCGGCTGAAGGGTTGTTGGAGCACATTGACGCTACTCACGTTGACGGCGACAGCGACGCCCAGCTCGCGATCCACGAAATCAAACAGATCGAACAATGTCCGCCGATGAGCAAGGAAGCAAAGCAATGACTGAAGTCGAAGAACGTCGAATGACCGTGGAGTTCCCCTGCTACTACGACCTCTACGTTCCCGAAGGGGGGAAACCGAAGCCGCTCGTGATCGCGCTGCACGGTTACGGCGGCGACAAGCTCTCGATGATGCGCGTGGTGCGCCGCATTAACGAGCGCGATTACATCATCGCCTGTCTGCAAGGCCCGCACCAGCATCTGGTGATGCCGACCGAAGAGTCGCCGAAGCTGGGCTACGGCTTCGGCTGGCTGTCGAATTTCAAGCCGGAAGAATCAGTGGCGATGCATCATCGCCTGATTCGCGAGATCATTGAATCGCTCAGGGATTCGGGCGAAGCAGACACGAGTCGCGTTTTCCTGCTCGGGTTTTCGCAAGCGGCCGGCGCGAACTTTCGGTTTGCTTTCACACACGGTGACCTGGTCCGGGGCGTGGTGGCGATCTGCGGCGGCATTCCGGGCGATTGGGACAGCGAAGGCAAGTATCAATCGGGCGTGGTTGACGTTTTGTACATCGCCGCCGAGCGCGACCAGTACTACACGCCGGAACGAATGCGGCAGAACGCCGAAGCTCTCCGCCGCCGCGCCCGTTCGGTCGAGTTGCGATTCTTCGACGCCGAACACGAAGTCCCGCGCGACGCTTATCCGGTGATTGACGAATGGCTGACGCGGCAAATTGGCCGCTGAGCTGGCTCGAAAGAGGTGTCTGTCTTGTCCGATTTGCTGCAATACATCGGAAGCATTGTGCTGTTCATCGCCATTTTGCTGGCCGGAAGCGTTGCGGCTCATCTCTTCAACCGGCGCCGTGGCAAAAAGTAGATCGAACATGCCAATCTCAAATCTCGAATCTCAAATCGAATCGCTCTTTGCATTGCCTGCGCCGGAATTGACTGGCGAACGCAGACAGGCAGCCTTGTCTGTTTTCGCTGAATTCAAATCGGCGCTCAATCGCGGCGAGGTGCGCGCGGCCAGTCGCAGCGACGACGGCCAATGGACGGTGCATCAATGGGTCAAACGCGGCATCCTGCTCGGCTTTCGCCTCGGCGCGCTGGTTGATTATTCGATTGACGACAACTTCCGCTTCTTCGACAAGGAGACTTATCCGACCAAGCGATTGACGATCAACGACGGCGTGCGCGTTGTGCCCGGAGGCTCGACCGTGCGCGACGGAGCTTATGTAGGTCAGGGCGTGACGATCATGCCTCCCGCCTTCATCAACGCAGGCGCTTTTGTTGACGATGGAACGATGGTGGATTCGCACGCCTTGATTGGCAGTTGCGCGCAGGTGGGCAAACGCTGCCACATCAGCGCGGCGGCGCAGATCGGCGGCGTGCTCGAACCCGTGGGCGCAATGCCCGTGATCATCGAAGACGAAGTCCTGATCGGCGGCAATTGCGGAGTGTACGAAGGCGCGATTGTGCGCGAGCGGGCGATCCTGGCTTCGGGCGTGATCCTGACCGGCTCGACCCCGATCTTCGACGCCGTGCGCGGCGAAATTTACCGGCGTGAGGGCGACCGGCCGCTCGAAGTTCCGGCGGGCGCAGTCGTTGTGCCCGGCGCGCGCGCCATCACCATCGGCGCGGCGAAAGATTGGGGCTTGTCGGTCTACGCGCCGATCATCGTCAAGTACCGAGATGAAAAGACCGAAAGCTCGGTGAAGCTCGAAGAGTTCTTGCGCTAACCAAAACACAAAACATTTGGAGGAATCGGCTATGTGTCAAGTTTCAAGGCGTGAGCTGTTGCTCGGCGGCGCGGCATTGGTCGGGGCTGCGGCGGCCAATCCAAAAACCATTGCTGAACCGTCGCCTAAGCCGCAGGTCGGCAAGGTTGATCAGGTCTCCGACGGCGTCTACTTCCATCAGGGCAACATCCTGGTCGGCCATTGCAACAACGGCTGGATCATCTTTGAAGATTACGTGTTGGTGATTGATGCGAACTATCCGTCGGGCGCGCAGGAAATCATCCCGAAGATTCGGGCGCTGACCGGCAAACCGATCCGCTTCGCCTTCGACACGCACCATCACGGCGACCACGCCTACGGCAACCAGGTCTGGGTCGAGAACGGCGCGGCAGCCGTGGCTCACACCGGCGTGATTGACGAGATGAAAAAGTACGAGACGGGCTATTACGGCGGCGCGCCCGGCCGGTGGGAGGAGGAAGCCCAAAAGCGTCCCGATGTCCGAGCGAGCAAGCTCAAACCGCCGTCGGTGCTTTTTCCGAACCAGATGATCTTCGACGACGGCAAACACCGCGTCGAGTTGATTCACCTCGGCGTCGCTCACACGCACGGCGACGCGTTCGCCTGGTTGCCGAAAGAGAAGATTCTCTTCACCGGCGACGCCTGCGTGAACGGCCCGTACAATTTTGTCGCTGACGGTAACATCGAGAAGTGGATCGCCACGCTCGAAGCGGCGAAGAAGCTGGGAGCGACCGTCGTCTGCCCCGGCCACGGCGCGCGCGGAGCCGAGACCGTGCTGGGCGATCAGCAAAAGTATTTCCGCGTGCTGCGTGAAGAGGTCGGCAAGCTGGTCAAGGCTAAAAAGACGCCGGAGCAGATTCGCGATTCCGCCGAGCAGGTCAAGGCCGCGTTCAAGGCTGACGCGAGCATCGCGCGTTACGCCGACCGTTCGATGCTGGCGCACATCGAAAAGGTCTATCACGAAATGACCGGCAAGAAGCTGCCTGCGGCGCAGAAGGCCGCGCGCGAAGCACGCGATCTGCACGCAATGGCGCATGGCAATTTGAAAGATCATGTGATGCTCAATCGCCATCACCATCACGCTTGAGCCGCTTGAAAGAAACCTCCGGTAAACTTTAGTCGAAACTTTCCGCAACCGGGATGGCTTTATTTGTGTCCAGTGATAGACTGGAATTGGTTAGTTACCACACTTAGACAGAGGTGAGATTTATGAGTTCGACTATTGATACCGAAGCGACGCTGACAGAGGCTCGCGGCCCGCATTACGCGTTTGAACAGAACCTCGGGCAAGGGGCCAAAATTGCGGTTGAATTTCCCGGAGAAAAGCCTCTCTGGTTCGATCAGGTAATGGCGCGAATTATCAGGTTGCTCGATCTCCCGTCGAACTGGGATTCCTATCAGGCTCGCGCAATAGACCTAGATTCCGTCAGAACGGCCCTTCGGATCTTGTCCGGGACAATGCAGCCGGAAACTCCTTTACCACAGATCGTTCCCACGCCCAGAGGAACTATCCAACTCGAATGGCACTTGCGTGGCATTGATCTGGAAGTTGAGGCGTTGCCTTCCGGGTTGTTGCATATCTCCTATGAGGACAGCAAAAGCGGCGAAATAGTAGAGGACTTGACGACATCCGGCCTCACAGTAGTAGCCCAGGCGCTGGGGAAGATTGCGGAACGCAAATAGCGATTGAGAGAGGTGCTGCCTACCATTGCCAGACATTGAATACGAGGATGATCTCACCATATCTGATGATGCCGAGTTGTGGCGGCGCATTCCGCCTTGGCACGTAATCTTTGATGAGAGCATCGGCGAGATCAGACCTTCTTCGGCTGCCTTTGAAGATGATCCCGATGGGTCTCCGATGTCTACTTATTTGGCTGATGAATGCAAAGCTCCCCAGATCGCTCTGGCGGGTCACGAGGGTTTTGGATTGGTCGCAATCACGGCAGGGCTGGCTCGCGAGTGCAAGCAGGCAATAGTACGTCAACCAGTACCAGGGCCACCCGGACACGTTGTGGTAGTAGGCAAGAAGGCTGACTCTGTCAGGAAAAAATTTGCAAAAGCAGCAGCAGGCCGGTGGGTCATTAGGCCGCCGATAGTTTGACACTCACTGTTTTTCTTCGCTTTTGCAATCACGTTGCGGCTCACTATAATCACCCTCTCAATTTCGACAGTGCATTCCGCACTCATTCAAAGATTTAGCTATGAACATCTTTCAATTCACGCGCGAGTTGATGGAGATCGAATCCATTTCGTGGAACGAGGGCGCGGCGGGCCGCTGGTTGCGCGATTACCTGACCGACGCGGGTTTTGAAGTCACCACGCAACCGGTCAGTGACGACCGGATCAACGTCTTCGCGCGCACGGGCGAGCCGCGCGTGAGCTTCTCGTCGCACATAGACACCGTGCCGCCGTTTATTGGCTTCAGCGAAGACGACGCGAACATCTACGGTCGCGGCGCGTGCGATGCGAAGGGTGTGATCGCCGCACAGGTCTTCGCCGCCAAGAAGCTGAAAGACGAAGGCGTGACTGACATCGGAATGCTCTACTTGGTCGGCGAAGAGGATGGGAGTGACGGCGCAAAGGCCGCCAACACTCTGCCGAACAGCAATCGCTTCATGATCAACGGCGAGCCTACCGAAAGCCGCCAGGCGGTTGCGACGAAAGGCGCGCTGCGAGTCGTCATCGAAACGAAAGGCAGGACGGCGCATTCGGCCTACCCGGAGTTGGGCGAATCGGCGATTGAGAAGCTGCTGGACATCCTCGACGACATCCGCAAGACCAACTGGCCCGTTGACGCCGAATTGGGGCCAACGACTTACAACATCGGCACGATCACTGGCGGATTCAAGGCCAACGTCGTTCCCGACAGGGCAGCGAGCGAACTGATGTTCCGCGCCGTCGCGCATCCCGACGAGTTGTTCAAAATAATCACTGGGGTCGTTGGCGGGCGCGCCGAGATCAAGCGCGGATTTTCGACCGCGCCGATTCACGCGCGCACGGTCACGGGGATGGACATTCCGACCACCGTCGCGCGTTTCACGACCGACCTTCCGTGGCTGACGAACTGGGGGACGCCGCTGCTGTTCGGCCCCGGCTCGATCCACGACGCGCACACCGCGCACGAATACATTCGCAAACAGGATTTATTCGACGCTGTAGACACTTACGCGCAGATGGCAAGGACGCTGCTGGCGCAGGATTGAACCAAAACTTCTCAACTGAGACGGAGCTAAACAAGAATGCCAACTGGAAAATTCACTCACGAACCGGGCAC
>Ga0247727_10001845_pt1 | contig 49201 bp, 72 predicted proteins | sample WisWelCaveWW1625_FD_202498 | JGI IMG/M metagenome (GOLD analysis project Ga0247727, IMG submission 202498) | Biofilm microbial communities from Wishing Well Cave, Virginia, United States - WW16-25 | ecosystem: Environmental > Aquatic > Deep subsurface > Groundwater > Cave microbial mat | place...
GATCTAAAAAATTCGTTTTAACGAACGGTCTTTTGCCGCGTTTCGATAATTTTGAAACTTTGACCGCGCGTAAAAATATTTTTTCTTTTAATGTCCTTAAAACACAAATCTCTTCCGCAAATCCATCGCCATTTAAATCATAGGGCCCGTACCACACGATGACTTCTACAGGATGCGCCCTACGCTTAGCATTCGCATCCGCGATCTTTTCGGCTTTTTCCAGCTCCTCTCCGAATTTTTGTTTCAAATAAGAATCCACTTCATTTTTTAATTTATCTGTCACATTCTGCATCAGTCCCGCCGCCTGCATACCTTCTAATTCATGATAATAAAATTCTTCCACTTTAATCAGCGGCTCCTTTTGAATATCGGTGCATCCCGGCTGCGTGTATACACGAGTAATCGGAATAATTTTTAGCGCCGGCTTCTCATCCACACGTAATAAACGGCTTTCAATCGTCAACGGCTTTCCGTCCTCTCCGACAATCGGTTGCCCATCCTCGCCCATGACCGGTAAATCTTGTGTTTCATCCAAATCTTTTTTACTCTCGCTCCAATAAGTTTCGACCCACACCGTTCCCAACATAATCGCCGCGCGTGCGAACAACATGACAGACTTGTCCATCTTCATCCACGTACGTATAACCCATTTCATTAATTTATTAATTTGCCCGACAGTGACCTTATCAGTGGCTTCGACCGGTTTCCACCGAACTGAATTCTCATTCCAAATCGCCGGATACAACCGCGCCACTAACAGTTCTACGATAGATTGCGCTATCTTTAATGACCGCCCACACATCCACTTTTCCGGCCGAACTTCATCCTCTCCTTCATAAAGCGCGATCAAATTCGCATACTTGGTGTCAAAATCAATGCCCTTACCATATTTATCCGTGCCCCAATCCGTCTTCTTACGCGCTTCCTCCGCGTTGTCGAAATCTTGTTGAATGATAGAAACCAGTTCTTCCTGTTGTTCTTTCGTGACCGGTAATAAAAGAGGATTTAACGGAGTAACTTGCGCAGCACCCTCCTCTTGCGCAGAGGAGGATGCTTGCGTTTCGTATTTGAGCGGACGATTGACCATCAATAACCTTTTTTCTTTTTACGTTGCCCCTTGCGGGATTTCATTACACTTCCGGACATAAGCCCCTCCTTATTCGGCGTCGCCGCCGAACAACCCTTTAATTTTATCCCAAAGATTTAATCGCACTACACCATAAAGTGCGTGTGTTTCATTATCCATAGCATAACGATATTCAGCTACCACTTCATCAACAAGGGCGTCTTCATCCTCGTTCGCCCACAACACCACATCTGTCCCAACGCCTACTTCATTCTGCGGTTCACCGATCGTATCAGTATCAGTGTCCGTATCTGTGTCGGTATAACAATGCGCGTGATACCACGTTGTTCCTGTCACACTTTCTCCATCTTCACAACTTAATTCCTGCGTCGCCTGCACTGGCGCAGCACAAAAAACTAAAACACATAATATAAACCAAAAAATTCTCATTGTTCTCTCCCTTTTAATAGTACGCCATGTCCGCCGCGCGAAATGGCGCCGTTCGTCTTCGAAACACTTTTGACGCTGACCCGCGTTTACAACCGTGTACCGCGATAGCCAGCGCGTCCGATTCATCAGGACTCTTCAAACCGCGTTCTTTCATTTTATCTTTCGTTTCGATTTGAATATATCCTTTAAGCGGATCGATTTTATATTTAATGGAACTTAACTGATTAATAAGCGCGTCATTCGGCGGAATGGCGATTTCATCCGCTCTGAACAACTCCCGCAAGTTCCAGTACATTTCCGATCGGATGTCCCGAAAGTGCATTTGATCCATCGGCCGCTGCGTGAAATTCACCGGCAGCACCGGATACCCCAAAGCGCGTAAATGATCTGTCGCACCCGCGCCTAACCCGGTATCATCCGTCGTTACTTGAATTAATTTCGAACCCGCGCTGACCGCCGACTGCACTACCAGATTCACTGTTTCCGTCAAATCCTTACCTTGTATCGTCTTAATATCAATGACCCGGTGCGGTTGATAAACCACCAAACACGTCTTGTTGCTCCCGTAGCGCGCCACGTCCAGCCCGTAATAATAATGTTCCGATACGATGCACTGCTTCTTATCCTTCTCATAACGCTTGAGCGCGCGATCACACCAGTTAAGCGGTATGAGGGTGTCCTCGCCTTCTGTTGGAAATTGCCCCAGCACACGTGAAATGAACATCGGCGACGTCGGCCCCCATTCCACCAACCGATCATCGATCCATTTCTGTGACGTGAGTCTGGGATATTTTAAAGGTTCCGTTATTCCCGGCGACTCGTAAGCCGAAATGTGGAATTTCGTCCACCGATCATTTTTAAAGTAATCAAAGAACGGCCCCGACGGGGATGTTGGGTTGCCGATAAGCAGCGTCTTGCTGTGCTCCGACGTCAAGATGCCCTGCGCCGCCTCGTATATAGGCGGCTCTATACCAGGCGCTTCATCCATGATAAGAAGCATGTGTTCCGCGTGCTGTCCCTGAAACTTGTCCGGGTCATCCGTGCTGAGCCCCAACGCGAACCATGACGGAGATAATGTCAATGATGTTTTCAGAAGTTCTCCACCGAGCGAAACACGCGCCTTGCGGTACAGCGTCGCGATTTCCGCCCACAAGATATGCACGACCTGACGATAGGTCGGCGCGGTCGTAATCACACGGGAATCCTTATTACAATATAAGAACCATAACGCCGCGCACGCCGCGAGGAACGTCTTACCACACCCGTGCGCCGACGCGGCAATCGTGTTATCATTGACCGCTATCGAACGGATGATCTGTTTTTGTTTTTCCCAAAGTTCTACACCGAGGATCTCACTGCAAAAAAAGACCGGATCTTTCCTGCACTTGTCAAAAACCACCTGCGCGTCGGCTGAATTAATGCCTGGCATGCCTGGCTATATCGGCGAAATTCACAATGGTCGTGTTCTTAATAATTGTTTCCGCCGCCTTTTCGCTCCACCCGTCAAATCTTTTATACCATAATTCCGCTGCTTTGGTATCACCGTCAAGCGCTTTGTTGTAAAGTGCCTGATCGATTTTCGCCGTGCGCTCGGAATATTTCGTCCGTCGTCCTTCGAGGGCAAGCTTCGCCCACGACGGATGCTCCGCTTTATACGCTCTTAAAATATCAAGGGGTACGCCATATTGCGAGCAGAAATACATGTCGTGGCGTTCCTCATTGTCCGGATTGGATCGGAACGATACATATAAGTCATGGACAGATGCGGACATAGTAGAACAACACCTCATGGCGCCTTTAAGGCACCTAATAGAAGAGTATTCCAAATCCCATATTATGTCAATTTAATTTACGGATTTTTTCACCCGCAGAAATTTACGGCAGACCATATAAATACGTTCTAACGCTTTAACCGTTTGGTGCTCACGCTTGAGGAACCAATCATTCGTATAAGTCGGCGGATCCTCCAGCACCCGTTCCAATTCCATCCGTTCCTCTACCGTAAACCCGCACTGAGCTAAGAACAGATAATTATCGTCCCCCACCTCTTCCCATTCCTCCCCGGACACCTCTTCCACCGGGAAGACGTACGCGCCTTCCGCCTGCTGTACCGCTGCGGCCATATGGTCGCGCAGCCGTATCACTGGAAATTCCGCGCCGGCAGGCGCCGGCCGCACGCGTATCGCGCGCAGACACGGTTCCGGAGCTTCCGGAGCCGGCCGCATCGCGTCGCGCGCCTGTTTATGGGCCATGGCCTCCACGAAATACCGAGATTCCCGCGCGCACATCTCTTTAAGCAGTTTCTGATCCGTTTTCATTCAGTCCTTCCTTTTTGATCATGTCTTCCGGGCTGATATAGCCATTCCACTGGAATTTGCCCCCCTGATAATTATCCGGTTCCGGCTTCTTTTCCTCTTCTTCCGCTTCCTCTATAATAGGCGCGTCCTTTGGTTTTGGCGGCCGGCCGCGTTTAACAGGCATGCTGCCGTGCTTTACGTCTATCGCGTCCCACGTTTTAGATCTGTGTTCCTCAATAGCTTTATCAATTAAATACAAAACCATTTGAATCATCGAACGTCGCTCAGCCCGCGCCAACTCCCCAAGCCAATTGTGCTGCTCCACATTCAGTTCACATTGAAATATCCACTTCCAATTAACCTTGCCGTTTTTGTCGACGTATTGCATAATCACTCTCCTTTTAAATAAAAAATGATTTTAATGATTTATCCTTCTATCGAAGTACCTGTAAGTTTAACTGCCAGTGTGCCTGTAAAGTATACATATTGTTTAACATATTGTTTCACAGTCAAAGTGCGAGAGGGGTCTGCCATTCTACCTGTAACTTTGATAGGTACATATAACAACATACCACACAGAATGAGATTTGTCAAGAAATAACACAAATGAATAAGGTAAGCTATTGGAGCGTAGCGCGTTGCGCGAAACGACATTAAGAATGATCCTCACTAACACGCACTCTTGGGGGGCGTATATACAATCTAATAGGTGGGGGGTATATGTAGTTAACATAATATATATTATAAGAAGTACGACACGCAACTCACGCCACGCCAACAGGTTACGGTGTTTTTGGCCACCAAAAGACAAGTATAAACCATGATTCTGAAACGTATATATTGAATAAGTACAAATATACAAATTAAATAAATAAATAATTAAATCACCAACATTATTTATTTAAATATTTAATTTTTTAAAGTGAGTAAGAGTGATTCCGCCGTTACAAATATTGAACTTTGTTCTTGTTTTTCGTGTTGTTCCGATTTCCTCGTTCGCGCAATTATAGCAACGCCAGCGGTTTGCAATTTGCCGCAACGCGCGTTGTCGCAACCCGTTGCAAACAATGCGTTTTGCAACTTTTTGCTTGACAAGCCATTTTTTCGCAAATCGTGGCTTTTCAACGAGTTGCAAATCGTCCTCGACGGGCGCGAAAAAATGTTATGCTTTTGGCAGGTCAAAACGGTTCTGGGCATGGCAAGGCACGTCAGTCAAGAATCTAATTTAATCATGTGCCGACAAGGGGGACGTAACATGGACTTTGTAACTGCATTAGGCATCAAGAAGTCAAGTACCAACAGGGCGGTCAGTCATACGGCAACGTGGGACACCGAGAAGGGCGTCCTAAAACTTGAGATTAATTTACTTGCGCTCAAGGACGCCGAACCGAACGAGAAAGGCAACAAAGTCTTGAACGTGTACGATAAACTTAATGGCTATCCGATTAAGTTTTCAGGTAATGTCATTATGGCAACCAAGTAACGCACAGCGCAAGGCGCAGGGCTTCGGCTCTGCGTCTATAGCGCATAGCCTCTGGAAAGGACGTTTCTATGCCTTATAAAGTTAAGTATCATGTGCGGTACACGGATATACACGCCGAGGTAGAGTTGGACACGGCGCGCGATGCGTATGACTTCAGACGGGGGATACGTTACCTATGCTCACACACCGAGGTCAAACGGTTTGAGCCGAGGAAAGCGATAGACCTAACAACACCGACGGGGAAATTCTTTGAGAGTTTACTCAATGACAAGGGGGAATGACCATGAACATAGCACCGAGCATACGGAAGGACTTGGAACTGTTGATGTGGATTGAAGCGGTATTGAGCAATGATGAGGTCAGCACCGATGAAGAACTCATAGAGTTATTCGTGACCGAAGGCGGAATGAGCCTTATGGACGCTACGCTATGGGTGGAGCAACGCGGGGATTATGTTAAGGACAGAACGCCATGATCTTACTCACGTCGAATCAGGCTAAACGGATAATCAAGTCCGTTGTAAAGTGTATTACCAGCGGTGATATGCGCCACTTGACCAAAGCGGCGTACAATTATATCAATCTCTGCGCGGGCTTCATAGCGCATTATGACAGGGGCGGCTTTCAGGCGTATTACAGCGAGAACAGCCTAAAGGCGGATTTGGTACGGCAACAAGCGATGAATCAGTGGGAGAACTTCAGCCCGAAGGACAAGGACTATGACTACTACATGCAGAAGAAACGGATATATAATGACATTATAGCGCAGATAGGCGTGGAAGAACAACTGGAGTTTGATTTTAAATAACAAAGGGGGATAAAATGACATGGAACACTCATGACAGGTTCGGGTTGTTTGACAAGCCTGACACAGCACCGTCAAAGGTTTGGGTCGTTGTGATTTACCGTCAGCTGACGGGCGAATCAGATGTGGTGGGGGTGTATTACTCCAAAGCGTCGGCGCAACGCGCGTATGAGAAAGTGTTAGGTGAGTACGCGAATGAATTACAGCAAGCGCAAGAGGCAAGCGATGATTGTTGGAGTCAATCAGACGAACATTTATGGATTTCGGGCGGATATGTGTGGCTTGAGAATGACGTTTACATCACATACTTTCAGCGAAATATTGAATGAAGTCGCCAGTGGGGTGACTTACGCGTAGGTAAACCGTACGGCGCGCGATAGCGGGACGTACAAACCAAAAACGAAAGGGGCAACACAATGGCATGGAGTGCAGAAGTAACCGAAGTAAGCAGAGCAGAAGCGCAACGGCTTATCGTTGCACAGGCGAAGGACGAAGGGATCAATGGCGCGTTCAAGGTGTTTTACGACAATAATCTTGTCGCTAACCCTGCGGACTTGCCCGAAACGGTGGATATGCGCAAGGTGCGCGTGTCAGCCGTACTTGACCAGGCAGGACGCTAAACGTGTTCGCGGGGGCGGTAGTGCTACGCTATCGCCCCACAACACTCCATAAGAAAGGACGAACGTATGACCACACCGAAAAAGCCCCGTATCGCTTTGCCTGAAACGGATTTCGTTAAGATCGGCGAACGGTTTTATACACTGACAAAAATTCATAACGCCAAGCTGGATATAGTTAAAGAACTGCATGAATATTACCAGAAACAACTGGACGCGCATGTGGTTGCTGTTCAGGAAGCGGCGGTCAAGACCAGCATGGAAGAATGGGACACACAATTAGAACATTTGAAGGGCAAGCAGACGCGCAATATGGTAGAAATCCCAGCGGCTTTATATGAGCACCCTGTTATGTGGCACAATAAGACGCTTTTGGAACTGCGCGCGGTGCGCTACGCTCCCGTAAGCATAATCGGTTCCCGCGCATGGTTCGTGGAATACGGCGTAACGGGCTTTCCCACAGAAGGATTACCGCACGACCAGTGGGAATTAACGCTCAAGCACGATTACCGACAAATCATTTGGTACGGCTTTCACGCGCAAAGCGACACGCTGTACACGCTGAACGCCACGACATATCACACGATGAACGGCGGCAACGTGTGTACTGGCAACCATAAAGCGAGCGACTTTTGGAAAGCCGACAACTTTGGTGAACTGGTTAATCGTATCAATGGGTTTTCTTTAGCGTCGCAGACGTGGCGCAGTCAAGACGGAAAGATACATGTACATATACGGGATTTACTGCACGACGCGACCATTATAAACCGAACATTAATAACGCGCGAAGGCGCAAGGGGGTCGGCATGGATAACGACATAAATTTGGTTGATTACTCACGGCAAGCGGAGTTTGACGGCGAAATTCAACAAGTGTTACTCGATAAACAACGCAACCATCACGTCATTATCGGTTGTGGCGGTGTGGGCTTTTGGCTTGGGCTTATGTTAGCCATGCAGGGATATGACCGTTTTACGCTGATTGACGGCGATAAAATAGACAACAGCAACCTCAATCGCTTGCCTGTGCCTCAAACATGGATTGGTACGAATAAAGCCGTCGCGCTTCGTAAGATGATACGCTTCCTTCGTCCGACGACTATAATTACAGCGTTAGCGGCGCATATAACGCCTGAAACTATCACCTTGCTAAACACACTGACCGAAAAACAAATGGAAGATTACAGTATAAATGCCGTTCGCTTTTGGGATACGACAGATGACGCGCGCATACAGCAACGCATTAAGACGATGGTGGAAGAACTCATAAAAGCGCGCGGCGCGCAACGCGTCATGTACCGTAAGATCGGTTATGAAGGCTGGAAAGTAGGCAATTACGCCGATTATAATGTGTGGCTGGATGAAGCGACGTATCGTCCAGGCTATCGCACAGCGCGCGCGAACGCCATAACATCCGCCGTAAGCGCGAGTTTAGGGTTTTTAGGCATGGCGTTTAACAGCCCTGATATAGACATTGACCTTAAAAAATTACTAACAAAGGGGAAGAAAAAATGAACGGGTTTACGACTATGGCTTCATGGGATGCGCCAGAAAACGATTGGGACACAGGCACATCCGCGAAAGAAGCGAAAGATTGCAGTTTTTGCGGCGAGCGTAAAGTAACCATCCAGCTTACGCCTAAAGTCTTGGGCGTCGTGCGAAAATTATGCGAGGACATTAAGGTTGAATGGCAGATGTTACTGCGTGGCACGGTTACGGATGATTTAGTTTTAGTCAATGATTATTACATCCCGCATCAGGAAGTTGGCTCGGCGAGCGTGACGAATCTGGATTGCATTGATAAGACACGCATTGACGAACTTGGCATTGTGGCGACCATTCACAGCCACGCGGAAATGGGCGTGTTCTTCAGCTCGACGGATGAGCAATATACGAACAGCAGTTTGATTAAATATCACATCGTATGTAATAACGCGGGAGAGTTTAAAGCGACAGGACGTATTAACTTACCATGCGGCATGATGAAATATCTTGATGCGCGCGTCACGCCGTCTTATACGATGGCGCAGAAGGTTAAGGGCTTTGAGAAAATAAAGAAGCAGGAACCGTATGTTTACCAATACAGTCTACCAGCGTACTACAATCGGCAAGACGATTCGTTGTGGGGCTTTGGTAAACACGCGTACAAGGGAGAGGAAACGATATGATGCACCATTCTTACGCCAGTCATTTGGAACATCGTGTTATTTTACGTAATTGGGTCACATTTAGTATACAGTGCAAAAGTATGCGCTTTACAGCATTTTTGGAGAACAACGTTTGCGCGGGCATGGAAATGCGATTCGCGTACCGTTCGTCACTTTGGTTTATTCGTTCGTATGACGACGGCACAGTATTATTTCGCCAAAATCTTTTACGACAAGAATTTCACAGACATTATCCGTGTTATCGACGTGTCGTGGATGTGATTGATAAATACTATACGTTAGTTGAAGAAGTTGATGACACGATGATGTCCGTCGATGATGCCCTGTATTGCCGTTCACACTACGGCGGATGGGGTGAGAAAATAGTCATTTATCGCCGTAGAGCGATTAACCCGATGTTAACGCCGCCGCACGCACAAACTTTCAGCAGTTTCTTATCCCTAAAATATAATAAACAAGAGGTGCTTGCATGATTCAATATCGTATCATCTACAGCGAAACGCTTATGTATGACGAACTCATTGACGCGGACAATGAGCGCGCCGCTAAAAGCGAATTTGCTGACTTGCTGAATACAGACACTATTTTACCAAGTGAAAGTAAAATCAACCAGTTAACCGTTACCAAAATAGGAGATGTAAAAAATGGAAACAACAGTAAAAAGAAATGCGCACCAAAAATTGGGGCAACGCCGCATAGCGCAACCAGTATTTAAGGATCAGACGCAGCATTGCATTGACGCCTACTTATTGGATGAGGTGTTGGCCGCTATACCGCAGAACGTGCATATTTTGCGTTTATACGCGACCATAGGAAGTACGTTGCACACACGCAAAGCACCCGTATCCAATAAACTACGTCGCTTGGGCGTGACTTCTATGCAGGTACCCAGATTAGTGACCAGCAAGCGTGTCACAGTGTTGTTTGAAGGCGCGAGTCGTAACACAATAAAGAATAATTGTGTTAAAATTGCTAAAGAGATAGGTTGTACCGCAGATGAGGTGTGGGTAGATAATTGTTTATTGTCCTATGATAATGTGAACGCGCTTTTTCAACGGACAACAAAAGAATTACGTCCCGATGACACTGACCAACGCAAAAAACTTAAAGTGTTGGGCTTAAAACACGTGAATGGCGATACGAAGGAATTGTTACGCGTGTTAAGCGCGACATCTTATAAATGCGACATTCAAGTTGTGCCTGTAAGGACAATGATATGTTCTAAGAGGTAAACGATGACAACCAAAATGATAATGTGGACGCCGGCGCGACTACGGCAGTTTAAAAAACATTATGCGCAATGGATTGATAAGCCGCGTGCTGTATTTAAATTTGACGGGAACGAATATGTGGTAGGATACGCGAAATATCTTATTTAATATCTGGAAAGTGAATTTAAACGAAGGGGTACTTAAAGGAGAAAAAATGAAAATGTACGCTATAATCTATTGGGGCGAAGAAAAGGACGTCTTGCGTTATGTGACGACCGTTTTGGGCAATATTAAATGGTTCGATACGCTGATACAAGCGGAAGAATACGCCGACGATTTCGAACAAACGTTCGCCGTATCTACCCGTATTGTAAGTTTGGAAGGAGTAAAAGATGAGTGCTGACTGGATGAAACAAATCGTAAATTTAATTCAAGAGTACCACAATATGAACGGCGTAACGCCGGATGAGATCATTATACTTAAAGATCCTATTGTCTTAAAAGGCAAAGACGCGCTGGCCTTTCGTATAGCTAAACTCATGCACCAAGTCCGACGCGACGCGCATGACGCTTCCATTAACGAATTATTCAGCGTGTTATTGGCGCAAGGAGCGTTTACTTTAATGGATAAATTTAATCGGTTTATGACCGAAACAACTCAGGGAGAACAACATGAATGATACTTATACAATAACGGACGTGGCACGCGTGGCCGACACTACGCCACGCACAATCATTCGTTGGGAAGCGCGGGGCAAGATCCCTAAAGCGGCACGTGATTATCGCGGTTATCGGCGCTATACTCAAAGGGATGTGGAAGTCATCTTAAAATTCAAGAACAGCAAGCGTGTCCCTTAATGGGGAGAAACGGTTGTGTGGTTAGCCACGCGCTTTGCGCACAACGCGGGTAGTTACCCCCTTGTGAATCCCGCCACGCTTGCCTTATATAAGAGAAAGGATAAGGACGTGAGTAAAAAAACGCCCATCATCACATTACACCAATATCATCTTTTACCGGACAATAAAATTTTTATCGCCGACTATGGACGCATTCCGCATCAAGTTAAATTTGTCGCGTTCAAATCCGGCGGCAAATGGAGTTTGCATGTAAGCGATAAGAATTTGACGTGGCGTGAAATTTTAGCGCGCGTCGTGAAAGTCACAGATGTGGCGGTGATCCGTGAATTGGTGGCGGCGGAGGATGAAGTGTATCAATTTTATGCGGGTGCCGCATGAAAGGCGGGGTGTGGTGCAAAAAACATATTTTAACCGACAAACATGGATATTATATTTTTGCCAATACCGAGTACGCATTTTTGACGATACCTACGTGGTGGAAATACTGCCCTATTTGCGGAAAGCCAAGACCAAAGGGGTCAGAAAATGAAAGGAAGGGTGTGGTGTGATCAATCATAAAAGAATAATAGAATTGCAAAAATATATAAAAAAACATCATCCATTTTGTGCCAGGAACTATATTGAAGCTAAGTTGAATGGATTGGAATGGATATGTATGTGTCCATTTCTGAATAAATATGATATTTGGAATCGCTTACCTTGCCCAAAAGAATCCTGGGAGCTACAAGCATGTCAAGAAACACAAGAAATTATTTTGAAAACACCAAATGGGCCAAAACGATGAAAAAGAGTGATAAATTATTCTGGGCTGGATTAGCAAAAATGATTTTGTGGGCGGTTTCTATGAATCGCACGGACATTATGTTCAATGTTTGTCACGATTTGCAAGGGTATCAATCAAAGGACAAATTTTTTAGCCCTCGTTCAACGAGATTTCAGAAGCTAAGCGATGAAACAAAGGGTTAAACGCAAGAAGGTACAACATAGTGCAAATCACGCCAGTTTTATTTGGCAGTCTGAAGAACATGATCATAACTGCAAGCTAAAGCGGAAGGGGAGGAAATGAAACAGAAAATCTGTTGGGTAGCAAAACATTATCAAATAGGTTGGCGGTTGGGATTCGCAGTTGGCAACGCACCAATACAATGGATTCCAAAGATTTTGTTTATACGCAAAGAGGACATTGACAGAGCATTAAAAGCAAATTGTGTTTTTGTGTTCATGGCAAGCGACATACCAAAGCGAAAGGGGAGGAAATGAGGAAGGTTAATAAAGGATTTGTATGTCCGTATTGCAAGAAGGAACATCTTAATGTTTCGGTATTTTGTAAGAAATATCCAAAGTTTGGTATAACACAAAGAAAATCGAGGAGAACCCTACGCCATGACAGAGCATATAGAGTTGCTTCCATGCCCGTTTTGTGGTAACAGACCAAATTATTCTGCAAGTATTCAGGATAAATATGGCGGATATTGTTCTATCTATTGCAGAATTTGTGGAGCAGGAGTATCTGGATATGATACTAAAAATAGTGTTTTAAAGGCATGGAACACCCGTTCCAGCCCCGTCCTTGAGCCGTTGAGCGATGAATTATTAGAGCAACTATCCGCAGAAACACACAAAATTTATTGTGAACAATATAAGAAGAATTTTGGCAAAGAATACCATACTGGAGGCAATTATTCCAAGCTCGATGAGCCGACAAAAGATTATGACAGGGCGTTTGTACGATGGGCTTATGCCAAGTTCGGCAAGCCCAAGCTGAGGTTGCCGGAGAGGAAAGAAATAAAATCAGATTTGGATAAAGGCTCTGAAGAATACGAACATGGCTGGAACGCCTGCCTCGACGCCATGTCTGAGATGAACAAAGAGGAGAGGAGATGAACGACCGATTGATTATTCTTGTCTTTTTTATTTTTGGTCTCATTGTTGGGCTCAACATTGGCATGGCCGATTTTAGTAAGTTTCAACACAAGGAAATAAATGATGACGACATGCGGTTTTTGTGGGCAATTACGGACAAAGGTCAGGAAGATAGGGGCGAGAGAATACAGACGTATAAAGAATATCGGGATGAAATTCTAAAGGAGGTGGAATGAGAACTCTTACTGTGATACTGGTTTTACTTGTAACCGCCGTCATGTTGCCGTTCTTGGTGATGTGGGAAAAGGAGCCGAAATGATGTATTCACAACGCGTGTTGGTTAAATTGGAAGATGCCCGATTACAAGAGATATATGAGAAGCTTTACGATCAAATTTACGAAGACGTGCCGCTGCATTGGCTTGAAGCGTTTGAAAGTGTCATCTATGAAATGGCGAATCGCGGGATGCGAAAATTGTCCGAATAGCCCTTGACATTTATTTTAGACGTGGTAAAGTTAAAGAAATTAGAAACTAAAAATTAGGGGCAAACCAGCGTGGCGTTTCATATCAAGCACATTTAACTCCGAATCTTAATTGAATCGGAGTTTTTTATTTTCTAAACCCGCTACAAGGAGGATAAAATGCTCAAATATCGCATCGTTCACAAACAGGACGCGGATTACGTCGGCACAATGGCCGCTTTAAGACAAGGGCTGTTATCCGGATGGGGCGTGGATGATTATCTCATCGTGGCGCGATACGGTGTCAACGCCGGCGCGAAGTCACAATTACGAAAAATTTTAAAGAAACACATGGATTTATAAAGGAGGATCTTATGCCGAAGGGGACGCGCGTCCACAACTGCGTGGACAGATTAAAACATAAACGCGGTATCGGTTCAGCCATCGCTATTTGCCAATCAAGTACACATCAAGGATATGCTTCAGGAAAACCGCTTCCTAATAAGAAAGGCAAGAAATGATCCGCCCGTGTCTCATCCGTATACACGAGGAATTCTGGCTTAACTTGTCGTCCGTCGCGACGTTCGTAGTGGAATACGGCATCGAACAACCTGTCTTAAAGGATGAAATTCGCGTGTTATTAGATGCCGGCACTTTGGGGCGCCCCTTGCAAACGGATGATTACGTGAGCGGCATCGCGCATGATCAAATATCTATCTTCTACGAATCAGGTAAAGGGCTGGTTTTTAAGCGCGGCGTTGACATAAATGACGCTGATTTTGATCGTGTTGTGGCCACTTTAAAATATCTCGAATTCAAATATGACCGAAAGCCAGCTGTACCCGAAATTCCTCAAGGAACTTAACAAACATGGGTGGTTTTATCACGCGGCGGATAAATTTCAGGCCGGAGTCCCGGATATTTTAGGTCATTACAACGGTATTTTTATAGCATTAGAATTAAAGATAATACCGAATACACTGACCAATTTGCAGTTATACGTCGCGCAGCAAATCATAACGACGCATGGTTTGTTTTTTTCTTGTACATTTAAGCCGCAAACACGTACTAATTTAACTCGATATATCGGTTATTGTTTTAATAATGATACGCGCTACGAAACACAAGATATAAAGGCCGTAACCGCATGGGTATTATCTCAAAGCCTTTTATTCATCAACAAGACGTCTTCGAACGTATAAGAAACAAAGATTTCCAGGCCTTATTGATGGATTGCGGCACTGGCAAGTCGCTTATTTGTTGCATGAAGATCGACCACCATCTTCAAACAAATCCGGAATATAAAGCGCTGTGGATCTGTCCGAATACAGTGGTGGAATCGATCGGACAAGATATCGCGGCACATACGAATTTGTCACATACGCTGCTTTTAGGAACGAAGAAAAAACGCCTTCAATTGCTGGCCGAATCGCCGGTGGCCATCTTCATTATTAATTACGAATCGGCGCGGATTTTGACGAACGAACTCATCGCCAAAAAATTTAACATGTTGATTTGCGACGAATCTCAAGCGCTTGGCAATCCGCGCTCCCTTCAATCCAAAGCCTGCTTCGCCCTTTCCTACCACATCCCGCACAGACTTATTCTTACCGGCACACCTATCACCAATAATCCGCTCAATATTTTCGGGCAATATCGTATCCTTAATCCCGTCATTTTCGGCACGAACTACTACAAATTCCGTTATCATTACGCCATTATGGGCGGGTATATGAATAAGATGGTCATCAAATGGATTAATATGGACGACTTCAAGCGTAAGGTTCACGCGTGCGCGGTGCGCGTGACGAAAGACGAAGTGCTTGATCTGCCGGAGAAGCTCTACCAAACGATATACTTGGATATGCCAGTGGAACAAGCGAAGATATATAAACAGCTCAAGCAAGAATTTATAGCTGATTACAATACGAATATTATTACAGCGGCTAATGTGCTGACGCGGCTTATGCGATTCAGTCAGATCACCGCCGGCTTTACGAAAGACGTCGATGATAAAGAACATGGTTTTACGTCAAATCCTAAAGCCGACTGGATCGTGGATTTTGCCATGAATATGGCGGAAGGCGCGAAGTGCGTAATCTACTGCCGGTTTCGCCATGAGATAGCGGATCTCGAAACGCGCTTGGAGAAACTCGGCATCGGGTACGTGTCCATTCATGGTGATGTAACTAACCGCATGGACTTAATCAATCAATTTAATACTGACCCGCAGATTAAAGTTTTTATCGGACAGATTCAGGTGACTCAATCTGGAATTAATTTAACAGCAGGACAATATGTTATTTTTATGACAAATTCGTATAATTATGGGGAAAGATTACAGGCAGAATCACGCCTTCATCGAATTGGGCAGAGTAAAAATGTCGTTTATATTGATTTGATTATGAGGAACACTATAGATACGCATATTGTAGCAGCATTAAAAGATAAGAAAAATTTGTCTGATTTTATACTAAACGATTTCATACAAGTAGTATAAATACTATGGCATATTGGAAATCAATTTCAAATTTTAAAGGCTATTACAGTATTTCCAACACTGGAAATGTGCGACGTGATGTCGGATGGAAAGGGCGATGTAAAAAAGGACGTATATTAAAACCATTCTTTCATAGAAAAGGCTACGCTTATGTCACTTTACATCGTCCCGGAATTAGAAAAGATGTTACAGTACACAGTTTAGTAGCAAAAGCTTTTATTGGAAAAAGACCATATAAAAAACAAATTAACCATAAAGACAGTGTCAAAAATAATAATACTGTTTGTAATTTGGAGTATGTAACAGCACTTCAAAATATACGACATTCATTTAAGAATGGCACGCATCGTATACAATACGGGTCAGAAAGCCCTAATGCTAAACTTACTGAAGCGCAAGTATTAAAGATAAAGAAAATGTATCGTAGTGGAATTTTCCAAAATAAAATAGCGATAAAATTTAAAGTGTGCCCCTCAACAATTAATTGGATTATTAAAAATAATACGTGGAAACACGTAAAATGACCAACACCGACGCTGTAATCCTCATTGAATGGATTCAACAGACCACATATAAACCGAATGAATGGGAAGCGGATTTTTTAACTTCCATCCTGGAACAACTCGCGAATGGTCGCGATTTAAGCCCGAAGCAAAGTGCGGTATTACAGGGCATATATGAGAAAAGCGCGGACAATAAACAATGGCAACGACGTGAAATTATTTAAACGAAAGGGGCACAACATGCCTACGACAGACACAACAGTAACGCTCGGTACAACACCGATATTATATCCCACCAATTTAAATCCTCCGCCATCACAACCACCCACATTAACACAAGAGCGCATCCTCGAATTGACCCGTTTGGCTTATGAAACGATTAAATTTTTAGATAAGCACGGCGTTAAGAAGTACGAGCGTTGCCAATTCGGCACTCTTATCCGTAATCTAATGGAATTCCCATCGAAAGACGAGTTGAAAAAATGAGCAAAGTATATGTAGTAAATTATGCTGAACATAACATGGAAGCCGCTAAAAAATACGGCGAGCTTATTTATGTATCGGAAGGACGCTACACGAAAATTTTCCATCCTTCGGATATTGTGGTGGATTTTAAATCGCGATTAAAGGACATTCAGATCGAAGATCATCTCCTTTTATCCGGTTCACCGATACTGAACTGCATCGCTTTTATGATCGCTGTCTGTAAGAACGAAGAAGTACGCGTGTTGCTGTTCGACGCGCGCGAACGAAACTACGTATCCCGTACCATAAAAGGAAAGGAGCTTGTATGTTAGTGACTTACGACGAATTAACACCACAGTTAGAAAAGCTGCGCCAGCTTCGGGATGAGAAGGAAGAATTGAATAACCGCATCAAAGGCGTTGACGAAGCATTGGACAAGATTAACACAGAACTCGTGGTAGAATTTGAACGGCTTAATTTGCAACAGCTCAAGATCGACGGCCTCGGCATGTTCTATCTCGAACACAAAACATTACCGAACATCGAAGATCCTGAAGCATGTAAAGCGTGGTTACGTGCGCGCGGTGATCTGGACATGCTGCTCACATTTAATCAAATGAAATTCAAAGCGTATTACCGTGAAAAACTTGAATTAAACGAATCTCTGCCTGATGGAGTAAGTCAATATGTCGCCACACACATTAGAGTACGTAAAGTTTAAACAATCAGGAAAATGCGTGACATGTGGGCACCAGAACGACAGAATATCAAAAGTCGTATGTTCAAAATGTGCTAAACGAAGTTATATTAACGGTAAAAAATGGCGCCGTGCACATCTTGAACACTGTCGTAAAGTAAGACGAAAATGGTTCAAACGAAATCCAACTAAAGCCGCGTTTTACAGACAAAGAGCAAAAATTAAAAATCCAGATTATAATAATCAATATTATCATAAAAATAAAACACACATTTTATATAGAAGCGCTGTGTATGTAAAAAAATATCAACGGACGAAACGTTATAAAGAATTAGCTAAAAAATATAAATTAAATTATAGAAAAAAGCACAGGCTTATTTTTTTAAAACAAAGAAAAGCACAAGGTATTTTAAGCTACGCAAAAAAACTCCATAAAATTAAAATAAAAGCGTGTCGAAGATGTGGTACTTTTAAAAATATTCAGGCGCACCATCCGAATTATGACAAACCACTCAAAGTTATTTGGTTATGTTCTAAACATCATATACAACTACACATTAAAGAAAGGAATAAAAAATGACAAAAGAAATCGCCCCCAAAACCGCCATTAACACACCTGCCGTCGCCGGCGCCGTTGGCCGAGGATTCAGCAGCAATTTAAGCGCGAAGGACTTCCTCATCCCGCGTATTGAATTAACCCACCCGCTTACGCCGTGTGTTATCGCCGGACAAGCGAAGGCCGGAACGTTCATTAACTCTGTTACGAAAGAATTAATCACTATCACCAACGTTATTCCAGTGCGCTTTGAGAAGAATTTTATTCGCTGGTTTCCACGTGAACACGGCGGGGGGATCATGTATCGCACGCTTAACGCTGAAGATCCGCGCGTTAAGGATGACATCAAATGGGCGAATAACGAGAAGCCGCTCTGTACGGAATACATCAATGTCCTGTGTCTACTGGAAAGCGATTTGGACATGCCTATCGTAGCCCCGTTTTCACGCACATCCTACCAAGCTGGACGTAAATTCTATACCCTCGCCATTCAACAATTCGGTCAAGACGTATGGATAAGCAAGTATAAACTTACCCCCGCGCTTAAAACGAACAAATTCAGCACATTCTACGTCTTCGAAGTCAATAAGATCGGCCCGTCGACCGAGGAAGAACGCGCTAAAGCTGAACAGATGTATCAAACTTTCACTCGCTTTGAAGAACTGCAAGTGGAATATGAAAGCGAATCAGAAGAGCCCAAACCGGCCACGAATAAAGCTGAATTCTAAGAGGGCGGTATGGATATTAAAGCGTGGTATTCCTCCTATTTCGCGCATGGGGATGGTAGCGTATCATCTGACGGCAAGCAATGGAATCTGCGTTGCCCTTTCCATACCGATACAAAACCGTCATTCAGCATCAGTTTGGAAACTGGTGCATGGAAATGCCACGTTCCGTCATGTCCACAACACGCCGGCGGGGGCTTAGCGGAATTTTACGCGCTTAAAGAAGGCGGTTCAATTGAAGACGCGCGTCAACAACTGCCTGAAGAACTCGCCGGCGCGGCGCGCGGCGATAAGAAAAAGAAACGCGGGCGTCCCGCGCATGACGATCCCGGTAACTGCCCCGTATCTTACCTGGAAATCCTTACGCATCATCAGACCTTATTAGGTAATCCCACCGCGCTTAAATCCTTTCAAGATGTGACCGGTTACACGTTGGATACGATCATGCGCTTCAATCTCGGTTGGAACGGCAATGCGTTCACCTTCCCTATATTAGAAGGCGAAACCGTAATGAATTTGCGATTCTACCGTCCGCACGGAGATCCTAAATATAGCGGCATTCCGGGGTTTAACAGCGCCGTTCTATGGCCAATGAAGAGCTTTGAGCAGAGTACCGTGTATCTGATGGAAGGTGAAAAAGATTGCGTGTTGGCGCACCAAATCGGTCTAAACGCAATTACTGTTACCGGCGGTGCTGGAACGTGGAAATCGGAATGGAATGAATATTTTCGGGATAAAAACGTCGTTATTTGTTACGACATAGATAAGGCCGGACGTGAAGGAGCGCGCAAAGTAGTGAATGAATTGACGGGATACGTCAAAGAATTAAAGGACATTCTCCTGCCTATTACAGAACCGCCCAATGGTGATTTTACCGACTACATTCATCAAGGATATACGCTTGAACAATTTCTGACACTGGTTGAAACCGCTAAACTTTTAAAGTTTACACCCCCCTGTTTGGTTGAAATTCCGGATGAAGTTTATGATAGCGACCTTTATAACGCTTCATACAAGCATGAGCTTTTTTATCGCCGTGTACGGATGAAAGTACGCGTCATCGGTAAAGACTTGAGCCCATACATCATTCCGCGCCATGTCCGCGTCACGTGCCGCATGAATAACGGTCGTAAGTGTGATCATTGCGTATTAAAGAAATTCAACGGCACACACGACCTTGTGATAGATGAAAAGAAGCCGGATCTTTTAGGATTGTTAGGTTGTGAACAGAGCAAGCAACTTAGCGCGGTGCGCGACATCGTGGGCATCGCGGAAGGCTGCACGCGCAACGATATATTTTTTGAAGGCGCGCAATACGTGGAAGAAATGAAAGTTATTCCGATGATCAACCATCAGAACGAGGGACGTTATGTCATGCGCTCGGTCTTCGCGTTGAACAAACATATGTCGGTGAATGCGGACTATGACATTCTTGCTGTTACTGCCCCCAATTCACACACCCAGGAAGCGGTGCATTTGATCTACGATACCGAACCAATGGAATCATCTCTGGATAATTTTATTTTAACGCCTGAAATTATCAAGCAATTGCTGGTGTTTCAATGTCTTTAGAAACGTTAACCGCTAAGCTTGAACACATCTATCAGGATTTGTCCGTAAATGTGACCAAGATATACGGACGGCAAAATCTGCATTTAGCCATTGACCTGTCCTTTCACAGCGTATTAGAATTTAAAGTAGGAGGACGACATGTTAAAAAAGGATACGTGGAATCCCTCATTGTGGGGGACACACGTTGCGGTAAGACTGAAACTGCCCAACGGCTGGTGGAACATTACCAACTCGGAACTGTTTCTGGTGGTGAGAATAGCTCGTTCGCTGGGCTCGTGGGAGGGCTGCAACAGATACGAGATCGTTGGCAAATTACTTGGGGAAAAATTCCTATTAACGACCGACGACTTCTCATTATTGATGAAGTTTCTGGAATTGAGCCGGATGAGATCGCTCAAATGTCCGGAGTGCGAAGTTCCGGAGTGGCTGAAATCACTAAGATACACACTGAGAAAACAAGCGCGCGTACCCGTTTGGTTTGGATGTCGAATCCACGGAAACCTATTTCAATTAATCATTTCAACAATGGAATTGAATTAATCAAAGATGTTATCGGTAAACCGGAGGACATAGCGCGCTTTGACTTCGCCATAATTCTGGAATTGAATGACGTTGATTTTGACCTGATCAATTCCCTCTCCACAGCGCGCTTGCCTCATATTTATACGTCGGAACTTTGCCGAAATCTTATCTTATGGGCGTGGAGTCGTAAAGCGAATGAAATTTATTTTGACAACGCGGCGCTCGACGCGCTATACGCCTGCTCCAAACAGCTCTACGATAAATATTCCCCGGAATTTCCCCTCGTTAATCCAAGTGAACAGAAACTCAAAATAGCGCGCCTCGCCGTAGCCTTAGCGTGCCGCGTCTTCAGCACGCCGGACGGCATTCGCGTGCTTGTCCTGCCGGAACACGTGGAATATATCACTAACTTTCTTAATGATCAGTATGACAGCAAATTCTTCGGGCTTGATATGTGGAGCAAGAACCGGCGTGAAGAATCTGACATTAAAAATGAAGACGTTGTCCGGACAGAATTGGGGATCTTTACGAATAACATGCTGACGCAATTCCTCGACATGACGCAATTCAATGTGCGTGATCTGGAAGATCTGCTGGGATGCGACATCGGGCAGGCCAAGAACTTCATGCACCTGCTCATAAAAAATAATGCCGTCAAGAAATTTTATAGAAATTATATCAAAACCCCCGCGCTCATCCGTATCTTGCGGGAAGAGATCGGCGCGAACAAACAAAGAAAGGCGGAATTCTAATGCGCATGCTTAATCAAACAGTCTTGCTTATACCGGAAAAAGAAATCAGCCAGTATATAACTAAATTTGTCATTCCATCCATTGCGCCTAAAAATAATTGGTACGGCATTGTGACAGCGGTGGCGGATAATGTTCCTGATGTGGATATTGGGGACATGGTAGTTTACGATCCGCACGGTAAAACCGAAGTGACACTTCAAGGAATTAAACATATTGTTGTTACGATAAACGATATTCTTGCTGTGGAAAGGAATAAGTGATGTCTTGTACAGGATTATCTAAACTTAAATACAAATGTCGAAAATGCACGTCGCGCTTCTCATCCCAGCGGCTGCTCAACGCGCATAATACGGAAGCGTGTGGACGAAGTGAAATCCCCGGCTACTCATCGATGAAAGGAGAACAAAGTGCTATTAACCATCGTTTTGATCTTATCGATCCTGATGCTCTACTGGCACTTGCTCAAGTGCTTTATGAGGGCAGCCAGAAATACTCCGATACCAACTGGCGATATATCAACACACAGGGCCATGTTGCTCATGGCGTACGGCACCTCTTTCTTTATCTTAAACGGGATAATAGCGAGCATCATCTGGCACATGCTTTTTGCCGCATCATGTTCGCTTTAGCCACGCATCTGCGCCCGCGCTACCGTGGCGGCAGGCAACGTCCCTAAATTCAGCCAAGTTCAGGTTATTCAAAAGGAGGAAAACATGCGTGAAATTTGGAAACCGATCCCAATTAAAAAATATTTAAATTGTTATGAAGTGTCAAATCGTGGGCGTATTCGCAGAGGAACACCAGCAAGCCGTATACGGAAATACAAACACTTAATAAAATCACGTGTTGATTCGAGATATGGTTACGCACTCGTAGATCTTTGGAGCCAGCATAAAGCAAAAAGATTCTTTGTGCATAAATTAGTATTGTTGGCTTTTAAAGGCCCCGCACTTAAAAATCAAGAAACACTACATAAGAACCATTGCCGCTCCGATAATCGTTTAGAAAATTTACGATGGGGAACGCGCTCACAGAATATGAGAGATATGTTAAAACACCATATTAATGGTCGTAGAAAATTAAGCGTGGTAGATGTTAGAAAAATTCGTGTGTTATTAAAACAAGGTGTGTCTTGTCAAACAATATCGAAAAATTTTAATCTGGAGCATTCTACTCCATATAAAATTAAAAATTGTAAAATTTGGGGGTGGTTAAAATGAGTTATATGTGTGTTGATGTGGAAACAAACGGGTTGAACTCGTTCCTCGGCGCGCGTCCGTTTGTCATCACGACCTGCGATGAGAATGAATGGACGCGCTATCTACGTGTCGGACAAGATAACCTTATTCCTTTAGATATGGAATTGATGATCCCTTCGAACGAGATTATCGGGCACAACTTGAAGTTTGAAATTCTTATGTTAGCGACGTACGGCATGAAGATAGGCGGCCCCATGCACGACACGCTTATCGCCGCGCACATATTCAATCCGACAGAACCAAGCAAGAAATTAAAAGATTTAGCCTTGAAATATCTCGGCATTGAACCTAAAGAAGAAATGATTTTAAAAACATACATGAAACAACACAAGATCACGGACTATTCGCTTGTGCCTGAAGATATCATGCGTCCGTATACCATCAATGACGTGCTCATCACATGGCGCCTTTTTAATTTTTACCGTTCAAAAGGCGTATTGGAAGACCCTGTGTATAAAATGGAAATGCGGCTTCTGCCGGTTTTGGCGCGCATGCAGACACGCGGCATGCTTATTGACAAACCGTTCTGCATCGAACAGCAGCAACGCTGCGCCAAACGTCTGCAAGAGATCGAAACCCATACCGCCATTGAATATCCTGACGTTGACCTCTTGAGTAATAGAAGCCTCGGTGAATTTTTGTTTCAAAAAGAAGGGCTGACATGCAAGAGTTTCTCCGAGAAAGGCAATCCGGAACTGGATGAATATCATTTAGATCAATATCAGCACGACATCATACCGTATGTTCTTGAATACCGCGAACTGACCAAAGCGAAAAGCACGTATCTCGATGCGCTCATTGAGCAGAGCGACGCGGACAACGTCATTCATTGTGATCTTTGGCAGACAGGCGCCGTTACCGGGCGCATGTCGTGCCGCTCGCCGAATTTGCAAAACGTCCCAAAAAATCTCAGCGTTGATTTGCGCAAAGCGTTCATTTGTCGCCCTAATTACAGCCTTGTTTATTATGATTATTCACAGATCGAGCTTCGCCTCATGGCGCACTACGCGAAAGAAGAGAAGATGTTGGAAGAATTACGTAAACCGAACGGCGATTTGCATGCGTTGACCGCCAAAGCGTTATTCGACGACGTAGATCCGCAAAAACGGGATATCGCCAAGCGCCTTAATTTCGGGATCATCTATGGCATAGGCGCGGCTAAATTTGCCATGACACTTAACCGGGAATATCCCGACAAAAATTACACCTACGCCGACGCCAGAGCATTCATCACGCGGTATTACAATACGTACCAGAAAGTTCGCACATTCACGTGGAAGGTACAGCAAACTATTTTAGACAGAGGGCATGTCTTCGACGTGTTTGGACGGAAATACTACGCAGATAAAGATACGGCTTATAAAGCAGTTAATTACATCGTCCAAGGTTGCGCGGCGGGCGTCATAAAACAGGCCATGATAAAAGTCGACAAAGCTCTGCAAGGTTGCCAGAGCCGCTTACTTCATTCTGTCCATGATGAATTAATAATTGAAGTACATAATACTGAAGAAAATCTAATAAGTGCGGTAAAGGAATTGATGGAAGACCACACAACATTTGCTGTTCCTGTCACTGTAAACATTGCGAAAAGCGCGACTACCTGGGCGGAAAAACAGTCTCTTCCTGTTGTCGCGGACTCAATCCTTTAAAAAAGTAATATTCGACAGCTTTCCGCCCTTCATGTGTTTGTTTATACCGCGCTAATGCTCTAAAGAATCCTTCCGTGTACCCCACATTAGAAGCAGCTTTAATAAACGCACGCAGCGCTTTATCACGTTGCACATCCGGCAAACTCGTGTATGCTTCAGATGTGACTACTTTTTCTAAAACAGAACGTAATCGGGGGCCATATTTCTTAGTCAAATCATCACGCTCATCCTGCGTCAACGACACATTTTTAGCTGCCGGGCCGTATGGTTCGGGATAAAGTCTTAACCGATCCATTTCATTATCTAACACGTTAGTGGTTTGTTTGGTTATACGTAATGGCGCTCTCCCGAATGGGATCGGTAAAAAGCCCTCTTCTGATCGGCGCTGCTCACTACCATCCCAATTTAAACGCGGGCGTACAGTACGTGATAAACCGGGTAATGTGGCTTTGAATTCTTCACGAATATTTTGCGGATTGCGTACGGTCACATCACCTTCAAGCACGCCTGGAATACCGGCACGCGTTGTTTTACGCAGCAGGCTGCTGAATGGCACAGAACCGCTCACCGCCCAACGATCGAAATAACGTGATATCGGCGTCGGCACTGACACCACATTTCCTTCATTGTCATAAATTGTTTTGGGTGTTTTTAAATCTTCGAATAAATTAACTAATTGCCGTGGCGTATCAAAATAACTTTCACTCAAAATACTTTTTGTGAACCGTCCAATCGTATCATTTATATTTTGTGGCGTAGGCATGCCGCGTTGTTTGGATTTTTCGAATTCTCCCAGTGCCGCCAAAGTCGCGAAGAAATATGATGCCGGCGCGTTGTTAGTAAAGCTCACTGTCTTACCATCTTTAAATCTGATACTATTTTCCGGATAACCCTGCTTATTCCATGCTTCGCGCTGTGCTCGATCTTTGGCCGAAGCACGAATATCAACATCATTGTTCTTCATCCATAAATATATACCGGCAGTACCGAGCGTGCCATTAACGACTTTCGCTAACTGCTTTAAATCAAGACCACCCGCTTTACGTGATTCGGCAATGACGTTGCCTATTCCCAATAAACTATGATCGACAAATAGTTTACCCAGATTAACCTGCGTGTTGAAGAACCGTATAAACAAACGCGACACTTTAAATTTGTTCATTAAATCTACAAACTGCTTGCCGGTGGGCCCAAGCTGTCGTAGTAACGTATATTCTAAGCGATCCGCCTCGGCTTCCCGCAATTGCTCAGATGGTAATTTCTGCATTTCTTTCAATACCTGTCGATTGCTTGGGTGCTCCATTCCTTGTTTAAGCAGATTGCGTACCGCCAGTGCGGCGCGTGTAGAGTCACTGCTTAATAAACCAAAAAACTCGTCCCCGGCTTTGATTGGACGGTATGGTAAGCGGATAATTTTCCCAGCGATATCTACTGCTTTTTGCACGCCTTCTGACGCCCCTAATTTTTTAGCCAGTTCGCCGGTAATAGCTCGTGGACGCACAGTAATATCGTCAATTTTGGTTACATTTCTTTTGTTCAAAATATACGCTATATCACGATTTAATTCACGTAATTGACGCGCTCGCGCTTTCTTTTCGGCGGATAGAACAGGATGTGTTTGTTCTAATTTTTGTATACGCGCATTAAGATCTCGAAGCACGGTTAAATCATCTTCGTGGCGCAAATAGAAACCAGCATAGCGCGTCGCGCGACCGATTGTTGATGAAAGCGACTTTATTTCTTCCACACCTTCACGTAAGAAAGATTCTTGCGCAAGGGGTATTTTAGCTTTGCCGCCCGACACCGCTCCCAACCCAACGTTCGCTGCTTGAAAAAGTTTTGTTAACGCGCCTTGCGTAAAGCGATTTATCGTTTTGAGTACCGATAGTTGCGCGTTACCAAAGAAGTTACGTAACATTGTATCCGTAGAACTAAGTAAATTCGCGTTGGAATATTCTATAAGCACATCCCACATGTCCGCACTTTTAGGTTCTTTTTCCATTAACTCAATAAGATCAATGCCTTCTTGGAGACGCGCTTTTTCAGCGCCTTTCGCAGTTGCTAATTGTTCACGTAATATACCCAACGCTTCATTCAAATCCGGAGGCTTCTTGCGCGATTCCAAAATTCGTCCACCCAATGATCCGATGCGCTGATAACTGCGTAAATTTTTAATCACATCATCCATGACCGGAGCAATATCTTTGCCCCGCGCTTTGCTCATCGCAAGAATTTGCTTCACAGCAATAATAGCATTATCACCGATAGCCGCGATTTCATCATCATTTAAACTTAAAATATCTGTGGTTAATTCATCCAGCTTCGCGCTCGGCACATTCGCCAATCGTTCTTTTCTTCCGATCACTGTTTTTGATTTTAATATCGAGGCGGTTTCCGCGGCTTTCTCAAACTGTGCTGATTCTTCCGGAAATTTACGCAACTGGATATTGCCTAATTTTTCCGTTGATGGTACCACACTTTGGATCACTGCGTCCGATATCAAGCGTTCACCAGCGTCATTTGTTAATGACTCTAAATATCCGCGCACCGACATTTTACGTTGGGCCGCGAGCTGTGTGAGCTTAGGAAGATTTGCACGAATAAACTCGATATCGTCTTCCGCGCCGCCTCCCAAACCAGTTTCAATCGAACCGCGCTCTTCACCTAAAATATTTCTCGGTTTTCCCTTACTTGGCTTGGCGCCAAAAATCTGCGCTTGAGTAAGTTCGTCTTCACGCGCCTTAAGCTGTTTAACTTCCTCTGATATCGCCTTTTTATTCGCACCGGTAAGCCCCGCTCTTTCACCGCGTTCCAGCAGCGCGCTGCGCTGTTTACGTACTGTGTTCAGTTCCGTTGAAATTTCGCCAGCCGTCATTTCTTCAACCGGACGCGTGGGCGTGGCTGCTTTCGGTTTAACCGGCGCGGGAAGTTCCGGCGCTTCCTGACCGGGTAACGTCGGTTTACCTTTGGCGGGTTTTAACTGCGCGAGATATTCTTCAAACGCCGCGTCTTCTTCACCGACCGGTACGGCTTTAACTTTAGGTTTAGGCTTTGCTTTAGGCGCGGCTACGACTGTTTCCGGTGTACGTCCGCTTAATTTATCCAGTTCACGCACCATATTTTGATACGCTTTGCGCATGTCAGGCGGTAAATCTCCCGCTTGCAGACGGCGCACAGCGTCCGCGCGTTGCGCCACGATCTGTTCTTCATACGTATTACCTTGCTTTGCCGCGCGCTTACGAAGTTGATTCTCTAATTGCACACTTAATGGCGTTCGCTTCGGTTCAACTGTGATGCGCTGTTCGAAAGCCCCACTTTCGATATCAGCTTTTACCTGATCAAACGGTGATACTGCGGCAGGTAATAATGGTTTTGCTTCCGGCTCCGCGATGGGTAGCGTCGCTTTAAGCGCGGGCGGTTTGATGGGAAGACTTGCCTTCAAACCTAATTTTTTATTAAACACTTCTATTATTTTTCCAGAATCTTCATCCACAACAGCAAAATCTTCTCCTATTATAGGATCATGTAAAACAGTAATATTAGTGTCAGGTGATATTTCCGGATGTTTTTTTAAGAATTCATCATCATACTCTCCGGCTTTTTGGCTTATCCTTTCAAATGTATCCTCGGTTACTTCTCCGTGCCTCTGTTTAATTTCTTGTTCAACTGATTCATATAAGTTTTTTACATTATTTTTTTCAAGTGCTGTAAGAAAACCCGCCTTTGCTTTAGGCGCTTTCTTAACTTTTATCTTTTCCGCTCCAACAACAATCGGCGGCTCTTTCGTCATTTGTTCCGCCGCCGCTACAAGCGGATTCTGTATCGGCGCGACTTTAGGCGGCGTAACGGGCGCGACTTTAGGCGGCATAATGGGCGCGCGCGCTTTGCTCAACGCTTCATTAATAAATTGTTTTTGCCCCGTACTAAAAGCATATCCTTCGCTATCCCGTTCTAATAAACGCAACAGATCCGCTTTCTCTTGCGCCAATACCGCTTGCTTTTCTAAGTCAGCAATAAGCTTGGGTTTATCACGCAAAGCTTCCCCATATATTTCCGCGTCTTTCGTGTTTTTAAATTGATATTTTTTACCTAATTGCTGATCAATTTGCGCTATACGCGCTTCCGCATTTACCACCGCAGCCAACGGCTTCGCTTCTTTTGCTGGATGCAGAGGTATCTGCTCCGCCGGCGACAGTAGGCGCGGCACGGGCTGATTGCCGAATGGGCGCATTTGCCGCAACTTCGCTTGATACGCGGCGCTTTCATCTGGTAATGCGGGCTGTCCCGGTTGTGCGAAATCAAATAACAACTGTTCTTCTGGTTGTGGCACGGCAGGCTTAGTAAAATCAAATTCAAGCTGTTCTGGACGCGGACGTATCGTGGCGATATCCCGGCGTAATACCTCACGCATCGCGGCAGATGAAAGCGGTGCTGCTTTCGGTGCCGCGCGAAGTCGTGGACGCGGCATTCCTAAATAACTTATCGGATCGACACCGGTATCAATCGCTAAATTACGTATATCATTCAAAAATAATAAAGCCTGTTTAGCTCCATATTCTAACGGCGTCGAAGCAGTCGGCTGCATCGCGCTTGACACTTCTGTACGATACGGCACATTACCCGGTGATGTTAAACCTTGCGTAAACGCGCTTCGCGGGCCGACATTAATAAACGGCTCTAAAGGAGAAACGGGCAGATTGCGTTGAAGGGATTCACCAAGCGCACCGACATCTTGCGCCAAGCCACGCCCAAAAAATTCTAACGGCGAACCAGCAGTAAATTGTGGAGTTTGTCGTGAAGTTTGAACATCACTGATAACGCGATTAAGTACGTTGCGCAGCCCGGCTCCAGGACGCGCCACGGTACCATAAATCGTTGTTTCTGTCGGAGCGAATTTACCCGGCTCTTGGAGCCACGCGGGTACCAGACGTTCACTTAAAGAAGGGCCGGCATATTTATTAATCGGAGCAGATTGCTCACCTAAAATAAGATCAAAAAATCCTTTCTGCTCCGGCGAAAAATACGTTTCATATGTTGGACTTGCACGTAAGCGCGCCACTTTCGACATTATAGTAGGACTCGAACGAATCAGTTCTAATCGCGCCAAATTAATAGCCATATTATTTTTGTTGTAATAATTCCATAAGTTTTTGTATAAGTGTAGGATCTTCTGATGTTATTTCCGGTGTCGCGTCAGTATTAAAAGCTGAACCGGCGAATAAATCCATCAGACCGCCGGAAGGTGCTTTAATAATTTGCGCTTTACGAGGGATATCAAACGGCAATCGATACGGTTCACCTTTTGAAGGTACAAAATATGAAGGAACATTCTGATTTTCTAATTCCGATTTATATTTAGCTAAACCAAACGCAGGGCCATACTGCGCTTGTGTTTGAGCCTGAAGCAATCCACGCTTCTGCGCTTGATCAAGAACATTTCGAATAAATTGCCCCGGCCCGGTCGCCGGACTGCGCGCTTGTCCGAGTTGTTGTCCTACCTGAAAAAATTCTAAAGGGTTAATAGCCATCAGACCGCCCCTCCATAAACATCTTTAAATGTTTGTCGATCTTTTTCATTTTGTTGTGTTTGATAAAGTAGGCTGCCAAGATTACCAAATAATTCTTTAACTTGCATCGCTTCTTGCGCGGTTAAACCGGCCTGAAGCATAATTTGCCCGATATCCAACTGTGCCAACTCGATGAGTTGTGACATTTGCGCCTGATCGATATTTAACGCTTCCTGCATGGCCTGTACACGGCGCTGCAACTGCTCACGTTCAAACGCGAAACTGAGCTCATCCCGCGCCGCGGTACGCTGTTCGCGCGCGCGTTCAGTCAATCGGCCTTGTTCACGCAAATACGCGGAATTACCTTCAACATCCGCCGCCGGATTAACGGCTTTGAATTGTTGACGAAGATTCTTCAGATCATCTTCAAGCTGCCGATTGCTGTAAATATCACCTTGCGCAAAAGCCGCTTCTGGCGGCGTACCGACCGGTGTTGTAAGGATGCGCCGCAATTCATCACCGCCTAAAGCGCGAAACTCATTACCGACAGGATTCGTAACTTGTTCGCGCAAACCTTGCGTAATGCCTGAAAAATCAGGCGCTTCGACTTTTGGCGCGAATAAATTTCCTAACATACTTACGGCCGCGCCGGGAAGGACGTCTTTAAAGGAATCAAAAATCCCTCCCATAGCGGAACGCTGCGCAGGCTGTTGCGCCGGCGTACCCAACTTTTGAAACGAAGGAATGTTCAATGTTGGCATTTTAAACTGTGGCGCACTTCCAGCAGCACCTGCTGTTAACGGCGAAGCGCGCGGCGATGTGAAACGCTGAAACACATTTTGAACGCCTTGGGGATATGTCGCGCCTTTAAAGATACTGAAATCGTTCGGCGCACCGGTTGTGCGAAACGGGCTGCTTAAAAAACTACCGACCTTTCCAACGCCTTGCGCTACTGGACGCGCCACACTCTTGGCGAAACGGCCGATATTACCAAAAAAACTACCCAGATCTAGATAACGTATCCCGTCTTCTTCATGCGGCGATACCTTCGCTAATAATTCATCAAGTTCGTGCCCGATCGTAGACTTCGTAATATCGTTATACCCCGTATCCCGGATATACGCGACGTTACGCGCGGGATCCGCCAATCCCAACGACGTTTTCGCTTTCTTATACGGCAATTTGTTAAATTCTTCTTCACTTAATATTTTTACAGTATACATGGCGTGTGGCTCCTTCTAATGTGTTATGTTTTCGAAATTGCGCCCCGACGCGTACCCACTTCGCGCGTTGAACTTGTGAATAATCGTGTTTCACCGCGCGCATGACGCGATCCAATTCTCCCAATAACGTGCGATACGCCTGTTTATCGGTGATACACTGGTCGATATACATCGTCGTGCCTGACGGATCATCGTCAATAATTTCCCACGGCACGCGGTGATGTAAATATTTTTCATCGTCGTCCCCCAATAAATACGTCACCAGTAAAGTCAACTTGCCTTGATGCTGAATTAAAAATCCGCGATTATGTTCCAACATGTGCGCGTAGTACGCTTGTTTTTCATCCGTAAGGATCACGCGAATGCCCCCAAACCCTCAAAGATACTTTTAAATTCCGAAGGATTCATGCCTGTTTGCTGATAAATGTCATCATCGCCTTTTTGGGACAATTGAATAAACTCACGCATCTTAGCGTCAGATAAATTGTTAAGACGTTTCAAAGAATTATATTTGGCTTTCACAACTTGTTGCCGGTTAGCTTCATCCGCTTCGCGCGTGAACGCGTCTTTCTCCGCGAACGTACTCCTCTCTAAATTAGCCAATGAACGTTGAAATGCGGTATTGCCTTCAACGGACTGGCCGCGGAATTGATCGAAAATATCACGATACCGTTTACGATAATTCGCGTCAATAGCGCCGATGCCCTGATCATACCGCTCTTGATTAAAAATCGGATTTGTATCTTCCCCGGTATAATTCTGGAACTGATTATACGCTTCACCGCCAAAACGTTGAAGCGCGCCCTGACTTAAATCTAAACCTCCTGCAGCGTCGGCTGTAGCGAACGCTTGACTCGGCTGTGAACTTTGACCGAACCCTGACGTAATTAAATTTTGAATCGTATTAGATGCTAAATTACGTCCCGCGGTACGAACGCCTTGTTGTAAATTACTTGTAAAAGACGGTTGAGGCTGGCCGACATTAAATAATTTATCATAAATACCACTTCGTGCCGCGTTGGATATTGTTCCAGAAACCCCACCTTTAGATAAATTCGCTAATGTCCCGGAAATTCCTCCCGCCCCGGATTTTGTCGCCGCGAAAGCCGTATCTAAATTAATAGGTGCGAATGTCCGTGCTTGCCCACCAAAATTAGAAATATTAGGTGATATGCCACCAGTCGCTGAAAGCGCGCCTTTAAGTCCTCCTGTACCCGCTGAAGCAGCGGCGGAAGGCAATCCGACCGCACCTTTAATAGCATTAGCGAAACTTCCGGTAGCTCCAGTAAATCCTTTAAGCGCTCCTAATGCTGGGCCAGCCAGACTAAGAATATCTGTTGGTTGAAATCCACGTGTAGCAATATCATGTCCAGTAAATCCAATATTAGCCGCAATCGCAAACGGTTGAATCGGAGACGGAATGATCGATGCGAGAGTCAAAAGGGTTTTTCCAAATTTTTTGAAATCTCCACTAATAAGATCACGAATAGGAGGATGAAGAACGATATCTTTAAAAAACTTTTTATATCGTATCCCATCCTCTTCATGCGGGGACACCTTCTGCATGAGCTCATCCAGCTCATGTTCAAGCGTGCCCTGATCAAAGCGACGATTGCCCGTCATACGCACATACGCGCGATTCGTCTTTGGATCCGCTAATCCATACGCTTCTTTCGCGTATTTGTACGGAAGCTGATCAAAATCTAAATCAGTTAAAATTTTTATTTCGTACATCAAACGCCCTCATCAATGATGGTGGGATTGCCGCAATAACCAGACGGTATGTCCTGCTCCGATGGCGGCACAATTTCCACATCGTTAACCAGTTCATTTCGCCTAATTAATTCAGTACAAATCTCTTTCAATTTTCGTTCCAATAGACGAATTTCACGTGAGCAATCAAACGCCATTGCCTTTAAATCAGTAGTCGAATATTCGTTCATAGGTTTCATGGATTTGTGCTGTCTCCTTTATGCCGGGTAAACTGCCATTTTAACGAACCCATATTTAAACGTACCGCGTCAAAATATCCTATCTTCGTATTCCCATCAACCACCATCACTACGTCCAATTTCGTCGCCGTAGGCCCAATAGTCGGACTGATGCTAAGTTCTTCCCATCCGGCTGTACCGGTATGATAACTGCTGTTGGTTACGGTAATCCCGTCATCCACCCGAATCCGGGCTACGCTCGCTTCTGTAGCGTATACCTGCGCCGTTAAGGTCACGACTTTACTACGCAGATACGCGTTTGCAGTCGCTGAAATCGTCGTCACTACCGTTTGTGTTGAAAAACTACCATCCGCGTCAGATGTTAATTTCATCGAATTCGCGCCGATACGCACAATGGTCGTTTCTTGCGCATGCGTACCGCCGCCGCCCGCCGTCCAATTGTCCGGATTCGCTCCAGTAAACGCATCCATTGCCCCGTTACGCACCCAATTCGCAGGATTTAAATTCTGCGACGACGCCAGCGCCAACAACGTCGCGCTGTAGGCCTGCACCGTCACGCTTAAATCTGACGTCTGTAAAACATTTGCTAAATCAAGCTGAATATTGCGCAGATCAATCGCGCGTAATATAGAGCCATCATCACTTCCCGTCCAATTTTTAGTCCACGTAATCGCCATATTATAAAAGTGTTAAAGACGTATAATACCAACTGCCTAAATACGATATGTACAATCTGCGTTGCGCGCCAAAAACCGATAAAACTAAAACACTCTCCTGCGGCGCGTCAAAATCCGGGGAACTTGAATTCGTCGTTTGAACCTCATAATTTCCGTTATTCAAAATATTCGTCGTGTCTTCCGCAAACTCCTGAATGCCGAGCGATTCCTTACTTAAATCATTGTCTTGAACTTTCATCGTAACGACTCCGCGCGACCAACTGTCAATGGTTGGCCGGACAACTCCACTTTGAGCAGCTCCCATCCTAAACCACACGCCGCGTGCCCCGTACGAAACACCTCATAACTTGCTCCGGTAAAATCATTCGCGGGCGACGTTCCTTGCATCGTGCTCACCGTAGCAGATGTGGCTGACACATACGTAAAATTATATACATAATTAAGATGCGTTCCCGTCTTGACCCAAATCTTCCATCCATTTACAGATGTCATATCTGATGTCCACACCGTGCCAGTGCCTGTAACGGATGTTCCGCCGCCAGCACCCGCCACGGTTCCAGTAGTATATGAACACTGAAGGCCGGATGTGCCTCCGCTGCGCAAACGAAATCGATACACGTTCTGTGTTACAGGAATACGCACCGCGTGCCGTAAAACCTCAACTTCACTGCCTAAATAAGCCGTGTTGCCCAACACATCACTAACACCGAGAAATCGATCTTTCACATCGCGCATCGGCAGCGTATCTCTGGATTTCCACGTCTTGTCAAAATCTGTGCGATCTTCCAGGATTAACTCATAATTCGCGACCGGATTAAAATACAATCCTAAATCCTGATTTTTATACACGCGTGATGCCCCGAATATAATCGGCGCGCCTTCATAATTTTCAATAATAACCTCGCCATCATCGTGATTAGAATTAATAAACATTTTCATTAAATGTCCCGCATAATTAGCCCCGATGAGATATCGCCGACCGACATTATCCCGCGCGATTTCCGACGATAAAAACGTCATATTATCAAACGGATAATATGCTAACGTACGCGCATCGATATTTAACGCATAATTATTTAGCGTTTCACCTTTTTTCGTAATGCACAGCCTGTAAACCTGACGAATAGTATCGTACACAGCATGCGATTCTTCAATGTACGTATCATCCAATAAATCTAACGCGATTGGGGTTTCATTATTCGCATAACGAAATTTCTCAGACACAACGCGAACAACAGATCCGTCAAAAAGATACAAATTCTTATCGTATCCGAGAAATAAACACACTTCACCAAAATCATTCGTCACAATAACTCGCGCTGTGCGAGGCACCGCACCTGTCGTAGACACCACTTCTTTATCATCAAACACTGCCGCGCCGCCAATAAAACTAATACGATGAATAGCCGTTTTAGTCGTAGCGTATAGTCGCCCATTAAGAATGAACCACCCTGTCATTGAATCATCGCGCCCACCGGGCAACGTGAAAAAATCAGCGTACGCTCCGCCAATCATTGTGTTGATATCTTCATAGTAAATACGTAACCGCGAACTGCTGATACTTCCGCCCAATAAATAACCTTGAAATTCAATCGGATACTTAAATCCTGGAGCAGACGCGGATAACACGGCCATTGTAGACGAAGTTCCATCCCAATAATATTCAGCGCTATAATTCTCATAACACTGGATTAAAGACGTTTTTACCTTTGCGCTATACGATTTGACCGCCGGCGCCGATGTGCGAATAGACGTTAAAGTACCGTCTAAATTCGCCATTTTATACACCGCATCATCAAAATGCGCGACCAAAAGTCGCCCCGTTCCTTCAATGCCGAAATCAAACAACCCATATCCATAATCATTCGTTCCAGCAGATGTAGCATTCAATTTTTCGTAACCCGTACGTTTATATACCGTTTCCCTATCAAACACCACATTAATAGCGTTAGGAGATTCATTCGGTTTCAATTCCGTAATATCAGGCCGATAATTACACCCGCCGGAAAATTCTTCTGCTTGAAACGTCGATAATTGTTTACCGATACCCATCGTCATCCACTCCAAACTGCACATTCGTTCGGCGTGATTTATAATTCTTTTTTAAATCCAAAAGAATCTCATTGCGCCGCGCTATCGTTATTGTGGCGTTAGGATCACTTTGTTCCCCCGTCACCATTGACACGCCTTCATATAAAATAAATTCGTGGAATTCCGAAGGAAACGCTGTTGGGATTTTACTGATAGAATACGCCTCACCACTGGATGTCGCTTCACCAAAGTTTGTTTCTAAAGTCAATGATGTATTACTGCCCACCGCCGTAATCTTGTACCACTTCGATGAATCCCCAATGCCATTCGCGTCAATCCGGAAGTAATCCCCCACAGCGACATTCGCGCTCCAGGATGTGCTGGTTCCAGTGACCGTTGGACTCGCCGTCGTCACAGCTACAGTACCGGTATTATATTCCGTTAATGGCGTGATCTTTTGAACATACTCATACGGATATACGTACGCTGTTTTAGGCGGTGGATTAACGCGCACTAAACGATAACCAGTCGTCGCGTGCGTACGCGTCAACATCACCCAACGAATCGGATCTTGCGCTTCCGGCACGAACTCTTCTTGGAATCGATCCTTCGGAAGCTCTTCAATAATGTCATTGATCCGCCCGCCAGAATACACATATACCGATCCATTTTTCAAAAACCGGTCAAAATCTGACGTCAATTGGTATTCATCTTTAAAAATCGTATACGCCTGTCCAGTAATATTTGTAGCGCCTGACAACGCCGGCGAAATTATCGCTGATGTCGCCGACACATACGTAAAAGTGTATATGTTATCATTACCCGCGATCTTGATCTTATACCCATCCGTAGCCGTCATAGCAGATGTCCACGTAGTTCCAGTACCCGTAATCGTCGCGCTTCCTGCTGTGGCCGCTACAGTGCCGGTATTATACATCGCTACCATTGTAATAAATGAGTCGACAGTAATAGGCCGCCAATCTTCAATGCGTGGTAATACACGAACATAAGCGTCATTAATTATGCCCTTAGCAAAATCTTCATTGTTTGGTGTATCAATTCGCGCCATTGTTAAAAGACGCTCGTAAAGTTCAGTAAACGGTATGGTTGCAGCAAGATTCCCCATTTAAACTCCTTTATTTACCATTCTACGATAACAATACCATTACCCCCATTACCTGCCACGCCTTCCGTAGATGGCGCTCCACCACCTCCGCCGGTGCCATGAACACCAGGAACATCGGTTGATCGTGTACCATCACTAATATTTCCCAATGAGCCGAGTGTTAAATATGTACTACCACCCGCTCCGCCAGGCCCGCCCCCACTTGGCGTGCCACCATTTCCTCCAGCATAAGCATACGGTGAACTTCGTGATGCGCCAGACGCATTAAGAGTCGTATTTCCCGCTGCGCCCGCCCCGCCGGCGCCTAATCCGGCTGCCGCACCACCACCGCCACTACCGCCCGCAGCGGTCACTGTATAATTTGTAGGTTTAGTATCCCCTGCGAAAGATGAAGATGTGCCGGCCGTACCATTACTTCCCGTAGGGCCGCTTGTTCCCGCTGTACCGCCAGTGCCGATCGTTACAGTATATGAATTTCCAGCAGTGACTTTAAACAGATGTCTATAAATAGTTGCCCCGGCGCCGCCGCCTCCCCCATAACCATTAGCGCCTTGATCTGAATCTCCGCCGCCTCCCCCACCTCCCGCGCCCACAACCGTCACTAAAATTTTATCTACGCCGGATGGAGCGGCGTAAGATCCTGATGCTGTAAATACTTGAAAACCACTGGTCGCGCCACCCGTACTGGTACGTGAAATTTCATACCAATTTGTACCATCACTGGCTAAGAGTATGGCGGATTCGGCCGCTGTTAAAAAATTACCATTTAATTTTAAATTACTTCCATCTGTTAAAGTTAAAGCGCCGTCAAATTGAAACATCACGATTGTACCAGCAGTCTTCGCCGTAATGCTGGTGATTGTCGTTGTGCCTGTAATGTCAAAAAAATTACCATCGTCGCCTAACGTCATGCTCGCCGTTGATGCGACATCCGCACCTTTTGACCACTTCATAATATTGCTGAACGTTTTAATACCGGCAACCGTCTGATTTGTAGTCGTATCAACAACACTCTTATACGTAAATCGACTGTTCCCGTGATCATAATACAATACCTGCCCATCATTACCGACCAGTGGGGCGACAACAGCTTTCCCTTGAATAGAAGTAGCGTTGCCCACCCCATTGTCAATATCATCCTGGATATTACGGAGATCTAAGGCACGTAAAATCGTGCCGTCATCGCCGGCGACCCAATGTTTTGTCCACGTAATTGCCATTATTGCGGTCTTATCTGCTGAATTTTAGCTTGCATAATTTGTCGCACGTAATACTCATTCATACATTGATACTTTTCACCATCTTTTTCAACTTCGTAATACTCCGAATCATTATAATTAACCACTGTAACCGGTACTCTATTTGCGGTGCAACTTAGACCACATATGGTCAACAGACTTGCGAGTATCAGAAGACTTCCAAGCTTCATCTGCTTCAAGTGTGAGCTTTTCACGTTTGGCCTTCTCCTCTTCGTTCTGCTTTACGGCGCCTTTAATAAAAGTCCACGCAATTTCCAGCAGAATCGTAATAAGCTTGATCATTATTTATTTCCAATAGCGGATCTAACAGCTCCTAATCCTGCCGCTCCCAGCAACGCCCACACCCATTCGGGAATAACAAACGCCGGATTCAGAGCCATGTACAATCCTATCCCACCAACTAAAATAGATACAATGTACGCTTTTTTTCCATCCAGAAAAGCCCCTACTTTTGTTAAGATGTCCATTTTAATCCTCCTTTTACATGCTGATCCAATGTATGATTAAAGCGACGGACATTAAACCATACGTCGCTACAATTGCCCAGAAAATTACCGGTTTATCCTTGTGCAGTTTTCCTAAATCTTGTGATATGCTGGCTTTTCGATATTTAACCGACAAAAATTCATATAAACCGAAACAAGCATAAAATGTTACAAGAGTTAAAAAATAATACCAGCCGTATCCCGCTTTGCCCATCATAAAAGCTGGGATCAATGGTATAAGTAATGAACTAATAAATAAAATTTCAGATTTTTTCATTTTATAAACCTCAATATAAGTTCGACAGCAAATAATAATCCTGCTGCCGCCCATACAACACGTTCAATATTTTTAATTCGATTATCCTGATTTATGAACGCTGTTTTATCTTCCAACACATGCGCTATAAATTTATCCATGAAATTTGTTAAATTTGTATCAATACGAATTAATAAATCATGATCAAGACAATCAGTTTTCCTACGTTCCGTGCCGTCCCAAGACATTAAATAGCCTCCAAAGATACCGACTTGGTTTTAAAATTACTCTCTTGCGCTTTTAGAACCGCTATCGTTTCATCTTTTTGAATCGGAATCTGATCAATTCGTACGATAAATTCCACCCCATTAATATCAGTTATAAAAACTGTCCTTTGCAGAGCATATGATGTTGTGTCCCCTGTATTTGGATCAGTAACAGGAGCGGCTAATTTAATAAAGATGTCTTCGATTCTGCTTTTAACATTTAATTGATTTAACGGCGGCATCATTTTCTCCTTATATAACTTGATAAGTAAATGTGTAACTCCAAGTTTGGCTTGTAATATCACTCGCTACCCATTGGATTTTAGCTGTATCATTTACCACAACTCCGATTATTTCAGCGCCCATACCAGCAATAGCTCCGCAAAATGCCACACCCGCCGCATCTTCTACCGCTCCAATATTAGATGCTACGGGTAATGTAATTTCAAAACTGGTGGCCGTTGCGGTCAATGTAGGATCAGCAGTAAATCTTCCGGAAACAGTTACTGTTGCTCCTACCCTCATAAATTGGGCTTCAGTCATAGTCACATTGGCGTCTAAATTCGTTTCAGCTGATCGGGTCGGAGTATAAGTTCCAGCCGTAATTTGAGTAAGTGTGGCCCCGCCACCGACAACCAGTTTAGTGACTGTTAATGTATCTGTCGCAAAAGTCATGTCAGAGTCATCCGTCAGTCTTCCATTCGTCGTAACAAATGGAACACGTCCAGATGTTAATGCGATATCATTAAGCGTGATTATCTTTCTTGCCGCTCCAGTGGTTATCGTCCAATAAATATCGTCTGTTAGGAACTCAAAAGCTCCTACTTCTGAAGCCGTCATTAAAGAACCAGAAGTTAATTTAATTGGAGCGGTAGAAGCGGCTGTCGTACCTGCGGCTATATGAATCTTGGCTGTTGGTAAAACTGTACCTCCAAAAACGGAGTTTCCATCTAAGCGGTTAAACCCAGCGTCAGACCAAATAGCATAATTGTTCGTAGCTTCTGTCGGTGCATTGACAACATATAAGCTAACTCCATTAACCAAAGAACCGCCTGTAATAGAAATATTCGGCGGTTCAATTACCACTTGAGCCCTTGTTGTCCTTGCTCCGGAAGATATGACCATAGCAAAAGTATCTTTGATGTGGAGAAAGTAATAATTAGCGGCATTAAGGGTTAAGGAATAAGGCAGGTCAAAGCTCATAAATTCTAAAGTATTGTGTGTGCCTGCTCTCATAAACTTGACGCCGTTTAAACTATACGTAATATCTTTGCCGGTGCTCCCAAACCCCGCAGAAGGATTCCCAACCGCTGTTGTAGAATTATCTAAATCTAAATCAAGCCCAACCGCTAATCCCGATTCAGATAAACTCCAAGAAATAGTTGGCGCAAATAATGATGCGTCCAATACTGTTGAAAATGCGACTACCCCAATAGAGCCGCCTATGTCTGAATTAATTTGGAGGCTGTTTCCGGGAGCCGCTCCAATAACATCACTTCCGCCTAAAGCAATGATCACATTATTTTGTCCGGTTGAACCGACATCAACGTCATCAAACAACAAAGTGAAATTATTAACTATTGCGCCATCTGCCGCTACAGAACCGCCGCCAACATTAATAGTATAATTTGTACCTGCTCCAGTACCACGTGCGGTGGGGAAAGCTATGCCGACACCCCCATCATTATCTACAAATAATTCTCTATAACTTGATATTGAAGTGCCTAAATCATAAAGATTATCTGTAACGGGCCGGACTGTCCCGGCAGTTAAAATATTCGTTGTTTTATTCCATGTAAAATCCGCATCCCCGCCAAAAACGCCGCCATCATTAAATTGGACTTGAGTGTCGCTTCCGCCCGGCGTGCCGCTACCACTCCCTATGCTTAAACTACTTAAACTATTCCAGCCCCATAAGCGAAATGCTGCTCCGCCGGCTGTACTCTTAACATAAATTCCTGTACGTTGATCAATATGAATTTTGACGCTTTCTCCTGCTTTCACATCGCCGGCTAATGTGGCACCATCCCATGAAAATTGAATAGGATCTGTAGCATGATCATTTTTCAAACTGACTGTAGAAAGCAACCCGCCAAATGATTTAAGCGCATACAACGTTGTGGTTGTTGTGCTTAAATAATAATCAGGATTCCCACCAACTTCTTTCGTTTGTATGACTTGATTAAACACCTACCCACCCCCAAATACGTACTAACCCGCCGCCGGTAGTCGCTTTAATATAAATGCCAGTGCGTTGATCCGTTTTAATTTCTATCGTTTCGCTTGGTTTCACATCCCCGGCCAACGTCGCGCCATCCCAAGAAAATTGAACGGTATCCGTCGTCGAATCATTTTTAATACACAAACTGGAAATCAATCCGCTGAAACTTTTCAACACATACAACGTCGTTGTTGTTGGGTTTGAATAATAATCCGGATTCCCACCAACTTCTTTCGTTTGTATGACTTGCTGGAACATTAATCCACCTCATGCCCACATTTTTGGCACACGTACTTCGGTTTCACCAAATCCACTTCACGACTGACAAATTTCGGACGCTCAATTGGAACATCCACAAAACGCGGTACCTCAATAATTTTCTCGACTTCAACATATTTTACAACCGGAATCTTAATGATTTCTTCAACATATCGCGGTTTAATCACATCACGATAAACAACACGCTCTTCATCTTTAATTACGACGTTCGTAACTTCCACCGTTTTAAAATCAGGGCGCATAACTTCCACATCTTTAAAAACAACCCGTGGAACTTCAATGACTTTTTCTTTCTCCACAACCCGAACATCTTCCACATATCGAACATTTGTTCTAAATACCGGACGTTCAATTTCGACTTCTTTAAACACCGGCTTAGCAATAATCTGTTCGACATATTTCGGTTCATAAATAACCCGTTCTGTTTTTATAATCGTTTTTTTTTCTTGTCGTTCTTCCGACGGCCCTGACGCGAACCCCATATTAATCCTCTTGAATAGCTAATTCAGCGGTAAGAGTTGCGATATTCGCACCACTATTGTTTGTCGCCCTAATCTTTATCCATTTTCCAAATTCCGGAGCAAAATCATGGATATCTGCTGCTCCGGCGCTTGCCTTAATTGTAACCGGACTTAGTGGGACCACAAAAGTACCATCCCTACTATTACTTAACGAATACGTAAATGTCACATCCGGCGTAGTTCCCGTAAGAGCAGTCACATGTAGCGCTAATGCGGTGGCTTTTTCAATCGGAATAGCATCAGATGTTTCGGTAGAAGATATCGCGATGGCTTTCGCCGTCCATAATTTATAAACTCCTCCGTGACGTCCCATATTAAAACCCTCCTTTGATGCGGCTCACTTCACGCCATAGGGCGTCCGCCGAAGTATAAACCAGTGTTATCACATCAGTGTTCTTCAAGATCATAGACAAGCCAGAAAAAAGCAATAGGCCCGTGCCATCATCTAATTGAACAGTATTTGTATCGGATGTGCCTTTTAAAGTTAATACGGCGCCGTTAGTACCGGCTATGATTTGGGGATCGGCGGTAATATTGACAGGCCCTCCACTCCCGACGACCAACATGAAATACGTCGTCCGCGTTCCTTCGCGAGTGAAGGTCGTAGAATTGCTTAAAACATTAACGCCACTTCCTGCTGTGATACTAAACGTCGTAGGAGAAGTGACCGCATCGACTGTTGTGCTATTACTTCTCGGTGAGCTGAACCGGGTCTTTATTCTCGCTATACGGCGGATGTCATCAAAACAGTCATCTGAAAGGTGCATCCCTTGCTGATTCTTGAGATTATCCTTTCGATACGTAAACCCACAACGATCACAGTCGCGTAGCTCTGATGGATGACTCTTAGCCATGCACGACGCTCGTTGGTAAAAGAGGAGAGAGAAATTAATCCCTCTCCTCTAAATATTAAGTGTCCGCAACGGGATCCAAGATACCGTTGGTATTAACCGTATTGCTCGCGTAATTCTCCGCGCCACCACAATCCGCTAAAGCAAAACTGCCTGCGAGAGCAGTTTTAGCAGGGGCAAACGATCGGTTACCCACAAAATAACCCGTACTTGCCGCCAGCATAATAACGGATGCCGCGTTAGCGCGTTGATAAAACGCGTTTCCTTTTACAAGCACATTCAATGATGCGGTAGTCGTTCCGCCTAAAACATGCGTGGAACCGTCCACATCAAAGAAATTGTCGATGAGACGTGCGCGATCAGCCCCGACTAAATCGATCCATTTCGTCGCGCCTGCCGCCGCTTGTACGTGATGACAATTCTGAATTGTCAAATCGTCCCCGGCAGCAGTCGTGTTCAACCAAATTAAAGCTTGAACTGAAGCTGTTTCCACAAAATCAACACGATTCAGTGTACAGCCGGCGGCGGATACTGTGAACGCTACCACAAGACTGTCCACGCTTGTTTTCGTGATGATGTTTGAAATGGAAACATTAGCCGCAGTAACCAACCATGTTGTTGCTGTCGTGGAAAAGGTAAAGGTTGGACGCAGGGCACCTGAACCAAGACCAACGATATTAATTCCGGCAATATCGCAAGTTACCGCGCCGGCACCCGCCAAAGTTTCAGCGTGCAACGGCATTACAACAATCGTGTCCCCTTTAGATGCTCGACAAAGACCAACGGCATAATCTAAAGTTGACAACGGATGGTTTGGATCCGTTCCTTTATACGTATTAGAACCTGTAACACTATCCACATAAAACACTTGCCCTGTAGTCACAACAGAATTCGAAATCGGATTTCCACCGACTGCCAATCCATTTGGTGCTGTAATATTAGTAAGAGGTGACATTAACACAACTCCTTCTCTGTAGGACTCTCGATGTCTTTACATCGACAGCGTTGAGAATAGACACTCAACTTTACCCGGTTAATATTTTAGCCCTTCCTTCAACGACTCTATGATGATAAGCACACAACCATCGCACAATTAATTTTTTACGATAATCGTTATGGTGCGCCTCAATTTTTTCCATGCTCCCACAAATTTCACATGGTTTTTTAATTAAACGACCACTTCGAACTGCTTGTGCTACGGCTGAACGCGCTTGATGTTGTAAAGGATGCTTAATACGATCCTTACGTGCTATTTCACAATGATTCTTCTTACCTATTTCCGTCTGCTTATATTTTCGACTATATTCGTGTTGTTTTTTCCAATTTTTTAAGTACCCATCGGCCTGATACGCTTTTACTTTTTCTTTAACTTCGGGATAGTAGTTTTTCCAATACTTTTTATGATACGCTAAAATCTTATCGCGATTCTTTAAAGCGTATATTTTCATACGCCTCAAACGACTTTCTCGGTGTCGATAATAAGATTCTCTACTCAATTCCTTATGACGTTCACGTGTTCTTTTACGATACGCCAGAAAATCTTGCTTATATTTATACGGCATTTCAACCTCCACATGTCTATGGAAAGGGTTCAGCGCATGTGGTCGCCTCCCCCTTTCCATAAAGTTAATAGTGCCAACTACTTATACGCCCGCCGATTTGAAAATTCCAACCGGATAATTAACTTCTACAGACATACGAAACGATGATTTGAATAATGCGTCGCCTGTTTGAAAATCACCATCCTTGGCGAATTTAGTCGGACGACGATTAAACATAATCACCGGATTTTTCTCCGCAATTAAGAAGAACGCATCCTCATCTGTCATATAATAATTTACTAACAATTGAAGATTGCGTGATTGTAAGGGGTTAACAGCATTGTTCGCCGATTCAGGATCATACGCGGAATTCAACAACTCACGCGCAGTCCATTCATTTGACGGATGAACCATCAAAATTTTCGGACGAATTAATTGCTGTCGACTACGATCGTCGGTTGTGGTTTCCATATTTTGAATCATTTGCCGCAAAGACGATGCGGATAAATCCGCCGCCGGCGACAAAAGATTCGCGTATGTACCACCTCCTAATTTTGTGTGGGAAGCTGAAAAAATAGCCACACCATCACCCGCCGTTTTAGTCGTGCCATTATAAATGTCATTGACTAAAACTTCCATTGTTTCACGTGCGGAACGCCCCAATTCCTCAGTAATTTGCGACATTTCAGTAGGAATATCAGGATACAAACTGTCATCGATCATTTCCTCTGTAATGCGAATTCCAAGAGAATTAGTTTTGTGTGTCCAGCGTTTTGTCGGCCCTTGAATAAAATCATCATACGCAATGGGCTCGCCTTCCGGCTTTTCAGGGAAAAGCCCTAACCCGGCATAGTAGGCAGATTCCTCGTATGCTCTCCTCGATGTTTTCATCGTAACAATCTTAGGATAGATTGCTTCGCGCTCTTGATATGCGCTCGTCATAAAGGAGAACAAACCGGGAACTACCGATTTGTTAAATTGTGATCTGTTCATGTAATTCTCCTTTTAGACGCCGACTCCGACAATTCCGGCATTGAGATAATGATTATTAATTTTCACAATCCAGTCCGCATTGGCCAAGGTAATATCATTGTCCACGGTATCGACCGGACGAATTAAACGAATTTGATCTCCTGCGGTCGCGCCCGGCGTGTTAGCGCCGTTCAATTCCCAACCGCTGAGATAATACACTGTGCTGCCTGTACCTGAAACAAGATTAACGTTTCCATTAGCACCATTAATGCCGTAGGATGTTCCGTTATCTTCAATTACGAACCATTGGTCAGGATGATCCGCGACGACCACATACCCCACTCCAGTATGCCCGCTGTTCCAATATTGAAGCGGAACTTTATCCAAATCATAGACTGCAAGTATCGCGCCTAAAATTGGATTAGTTGTTCCCGCTGTCGCAATCGTAACATTGCGCCCTGTTCCTGTCGGCGCAACAGGATCCCCAATAAAAAGATCCTGCGCCAAACCGGAAGCTAAGGTATATTCAGTACGTCGAAGAATATCCCGATACGGACGAAGTCCGCGAGGCCAGTTAACATTAGCCATTGAATATTCCTCCTGAAATTAAAAGTTAAAAATCACGTCCTTCTTCTAAACCGGTGTCCTCACCCTTCTCATCTTCTTCTGAATCTGACGATTTAGGCCGGTAAAAACCTCTTCCCTCGTCGCGTGGGAGCTCTTCGGTGTAGTGTTTTACAAGCGCCGCACTTTTTCTGGCCGGTTCCAATTCTCGAATCCGCGCCGCTTTTTCTGTGGTGAAAGCCAATAACATGCCCGCTTGTTCCACCGCACCGTGTGATTTAAAACGATGAGGTTTGATGAAAGGACTATTCGCGCGCGTACACAACTGCCAAATTCCGCTGCGCAAACGTGCTTCCAAGTTCTTCGATTTCGCTAACCAGCGAAAACGATACGCCTTGCCGTGTAACGGCAGACATTCTTCAGGCAGTGCTAACAAATCAAATTTAGTCCCGTCTTTCACAGCAAGCCGTTCCAATTCTTCAGGCTTACGCTGCTCGCGAACTAAATCTGATACCGCAGTATCCGTAGTGGATAAAACGGTTATTGGAGTTGCCGTGGCTCCAAGTTTTTCAATACTCTCGGTCATCACCGGTTTTTCAACTAAATCTGATTTTTTCGTTATGGACGCGTTCATACTTGAATTCCTCCTGTGGTCTTAGACAGTTTTAATTTATTTTTAGCGTATTCTTTCGGATCAATGCCGTTAATCTTACAGAAATCAACCTCGTCCCTTGTAAGTGTTACTTGTCGTGGATTATCCACTCCGCCAGTACGCCCTTGTGTATTACTGACCACAACACGATTGCGCCTATCTGCTTCCTCTTGCGCGCCTGCCGCCCGCGCCTTAACAATTTCTTCACGCTTGTAACCAAGCGTTTCTTCCATATATTCTTCCATATCTCGCATGGCATGTATCGGCCCGCGAGGATCGGTTAAATATTGTGGATTTTGTTCCAAAATATTCATGTACACACGTGACTTTTCAGAAGCAACATCCGACAACTCCGGATGCCGCACTAAAACTTTTCTCTTTGCATCTTCCAAAACAACCGTGTGTTTTTCAGATTGACTGCGAGATTGCGTTACATTTCGCGCATTAATAATCGATCGTAAATCAACGGCGGTCTTCCAATCTTTCTTAACCAACGTATCCCATTCCTCTTCAGTTTGAGGAACAGGTGTTCCATTATAAAATTCCCGTTGCGTGCCAGCGGGCCCAACAGCCAAATTCTGCTGTGGAATTTGATGTGTCGCCGGCGCACCGGTAGATGCGGCGCGTAAACGCTGAATCTCCGCTTCCTGATCTTTAATTTTCTTTTCAGTAATGCGAAGTTTGCCGTTAGCAGAATCGTGTTTCTTTTTCAAAGAACGAATTTTATCCGGCGTCCACTCTTTTGATTCAAACTGCTCATCCGTCTCTTCATCCAAATCAATCGTAGCGCCGCCATCTTTATTTTTAGTTTCATCCTTTTCTTCTTCAGTGTCAATAACAACTTCAGAATCTTTAGTCTCTTCAGCGCTTTCGATTTCTGGCTCCGTCAGCGCGTCCTCCAAAAGTTCATCTTGTGTTTTAGGTTTAGGCATTACAAACTCCTCTCCACGTTAATATTTAATTTCGACTGTGGGCTTCTCTATCACTAAATCAGGATCAAACATACGTACCGCTTCTTCTAATGCGACAATTTGCTGCCCCACGGCATACGCCTTCTCCCTATCGTATTGCTGGTGTGCCGAGTGTTGTTCCTTGTATCTGGTTTTCAGCAGCCCCTGAAGCCGGGTTTGCATTCGAAGAAACAGGTAATTCTCCCGGAGCGCTTGAAGCGCCTCCCGCACCTTGAGTTTTTCCTCCTCGCTGGCCAAACTCACCTCCTTTCTTTTGTGAATTTTGGAAATTCATAACCATTTGCATTAATTGTTTGTGTTCTTCAATATGTTTGCGTAATAATTCAACCGCTTCAGGTGGCCATAACAATATATTCGGGCCATTTAATTCACGCATATGGATCAAAATATGCTCTAAATGATTTTCCTGCGGTTCCGCATGAATGGCGCGCCCTTCCCGCATAATAGTGTGTTCCACCACAGGATCGTTTGTTTCTTTTGACGTTTGTGGTTTGCCTAACCAATCCGCCGGCTCTTCACCATAAGATTTCAAAACATTCGCGCTGGCGTACCACAAACGGTTGATGTCCCCCGTCACCAAAGGATTGCCCCCTAAAACGAACTTATCATAAAGAATGATGGATAATTCGCGCTGTACATCAATGTCGCCCTGATCCGCCGACGCCCCGATATAAACGTCCATTTCTGTTAAAAACGCGTCCTGCATCGCTTCATAACTATCAAAAATCGGAGTTGAATCTTCACCTAAAATCCGCTTCTCTAATCCTTGCGGCATATTCATTGTGCATAATTCAAAAATATTCATCAAAATTTCAGCGAGCCCCAAACGTAAATTCGTTGCCGGCAGATTAAAACGAATATTTGCGGAAGATGAAATTTCCTGAACCCGTGTGGCCGTCCCCGATCCGCCGACAATTTCCGACTCTTTACCAAGCGCATAAGATGACGCGGCAGTTAAACGTTCAACAAATTCCAGAACTAAACGGATAGCATTTAATAATCTTTCAACAGGTATGCTTATATCAGGAAAGTAAACATTTTGCTGCGGGTTTGTTACAGGGTACATCGCGCGAGGTTTAGCGACGTGTTCGTCCGGATCATAATCTGAATTGGGATCGTAAAATCCCCAACGCATAATACTCAAAGTATTCGCATCCTGAAGTTGTCTAAAACACGCATCGATCTCTTCCGCTAAAGGACGTACTTGTTCCAGAACACCGATGCCTAAAAGTTTATGAATACGATCTAAAAAATTCGTTTTAACGAACGGTCTTTTGCCGCGTTTCGATAATTTTGAAACTTTGACCGCGCGTAAAAATATTTTTTCTTTTAATGTCCTTAAAACACAAATCTCTTCCGCAAATCCATC
>Ga0247727_10001846_pt1 | contig 49197 bp, 61 predicted proteins | sample WisWelCaveWW1625_FD_202498 | JGI IMG/M metagenome (GOLD analysis project Ga0247727, IMG submission 202498) | Biofilm microbial communities from Wishing Well Cave, Virginia, United States - WW16-25 | ecosystem: Environmental > Aquatic > Deep subsurface > Groundwater > Cave microbial mat | place...
GGGGCCTCTGGGGCCGCTCCCTGGGGGCCTCTGGGGCCGCTCCCTGGGAGCCTCCGGGGTCGCTCCCTGGGAGCCTCCGGGGTCGCTCCCTGGGAGCCTCCGGGGTCGCTCCCTGGGGGCCTCTGGGGCCGCTCCCTGGGGGCCTCTGGGGCCGCTCCCTGGGAGCCTCCGGGGTCGCTCCCTGGGAGCCTCCGGGGTCGCTCCCTGGGAGCCTCCGGGGTCGCTCCCTGGGGGCCTCTGGGGCCGCTCCCTGGGAGCCTCCGGGGTCGCTCCCTGGGAGCCTCCGGGGTCGCTCCCTGGGAGCCTCCGGGGCCGCTCCCCAGGGGCCTCCAGGGCCGCTCCCCAGGGGCCTCCAGGCCTCCTTTTTTAGGTAATATAGAATGCTAAAAAGACTATTTAAGATATTAGTTTTGATCGTACTTTGTTTCATATGGTTACTAATACAACTATTACCAAAACAAAAATTTAAGTATAATAAATAAACCTATGATAATATATTGTATGAAAGGAAAGATATAAACTTTTGGAAAGATATAAACCTTCAGCAAATTGGCGCGACCAGCAGGCACGGGGTAGGGGAAAAATCAAAAATCCTATCATCATGCGACAAAAATTCATCCCCGGATGAAAAGTCATTTATGCCTGAAATAAAAGAATACTGGTTAAATAATACTATAAATCTTTTGTTAAATAATTCTACGTTTAAAGGTACTTTATTTCATAGTTCTTTTAGAGGAGACCCAGAACAATATACTTTAATTATTTCTAAAGAAAAAGTTTATGTTGGTAAGATAATTTATTTAGGAGCAAATCCAAAGCAATCTGAAAAACTTATAACTAAAACTAAAAGTAAAATTATAACTTGGCTTACATTAAATAAGCTGAATATAAAACGCTTGAAAGATTTGCAGACTCATGTTATAGATATTTGCTCACCTTCTAAGGCAGAATCCATAATCAAAGCTATACAAGATCAATCAAAAATCACACAACAAAAAGGAGGAGAAAGACACGTATTTATTATTTCGGAAACTAATCCTTTAGACTATGTAAATTTGAGGTTCAAATATGTCACTAAAAGATGATTATATTGCAAGAAAAAAAGTTAAGAAAATAGCTGAGAAATTAGTTTACATTGAAGAAGAAGGTGAACCAGTTTTAGCTGTTGCACACGTAAAGAGTGCTGATAGTCAAGTAAAAAAGGCTTTTAGAGAATGTAAGAGTACACAAGAAATGGCTAGAAAGTTAGGTATGAGCCTATCTTATGCCTATTATAGGTTAAGAGTACTAAACTTAAAATATAGACTTAAAAAGAAATATAATGATCTTAACCCGACAATGAAAAAAGATATTTTATCAAGGTATAAAGGGGTAGTAAAAATGCACGATTTATCAAGAAAATATAATATAGCACCATACAAAATATCAAGTATTTTACATGAGCAAATTAGAGTAAGGATAGAACATAGTAGAAAAGATATTCCAATACCCAAAAATTTATGGGAAGTAAAGATAGCTAATGAAACATTAGATGATCCAACTTTTCTTAACCCACAAAATGTATATAAGTTAGCAAATTTAATTAACTGTAGACCAGTAAGAATATTAAAATATTTTAATATAAAGACTGAAGACTCAAGTTCTAAAGAACCACGTAGTATATCATGGGAGAAGGACTATTAACATGAGTATTAACATGAGTGTTAACATGAGTATTAACATGAGTGATATATGCGACAATTGATGCAACATCAAGAAGAAGCTATACAATTCCTTAGAACTAAATCATATAAAGCAGGTTTATTTTTAGCTCCTGGTACAGGTAAAACGTTAATAGCAATTAGAGTAGCTAAAGAATTCTTGCCTGCTTTGGTTATATGTAGACGAGACGATTTTCTTACTTGGAGAAATGAATTATTTCAAGAAAGATATTATAAGGAAAATATATTATGTATTTTATCTGAAAATAGTCTTAAAAATTTAACTCACGCTTGGCCTTGGACTATAGTAACTTATGATTTATTAAAAAACAAAGAGATATATAATTATATATCCAACAAACAATACGGTATAGTTTTTGGTGATGAAAGTCATGCAATAAAGCATTGGGAATCTCAAAGAACTAAAGTAGTTTATGCAGCTACTCGTCACATAGATAAAAGAATCCTTATGACAGGTAGCCCTATAACAAATGAAATATTAGACGTATATTCTCAATGTTTATTTATAGATAACGGGGAAACATTTGGCACTAGTCAATGGAAGTTTAGAAACAATTATTATATACAAAGTGGGCCAGGATGGTACCCAAAAAAAGAAGCTAGGAGCATAATAGCTGAAAAGTTAAAGACAATATCCTATCATGTGCACGAAGATGATGTTCTAGATCTGCCACCTATAAGAACCGTGATAAAAGCTGTTCCTTTAACTATGGAACAAAGAAGATATTATAGTAAGCTAGTGACTAATTGGGAAATAGAATTAAAAAATGGAAAAGTACTAGACATAAATTACATTATAGTTAGATTAGCTAAATTAAAACAAATGGCTGCTGGATTTTTCTACATAGAAAAAGAGCCAATATATATCAAAGAAAATAAAATAAGTTTATTACTAGACCTATTAACTGATAATGCTTATCTTGCCAAGAAGCAAAAAATAGTTATATGGGCATCTTATAGAGCTGAGATACGTAGAATCTTTCACAATCTAGAAAAAAATGGCTTGAGAACAGTAACATATTATGGAAATATGACCACACCACAGAAGAATGCAGCTAGAGAAAGGTTCAGAGATGATCCTAGTTGTAGGTTCTTCATAGGCCAGGTGGACTCAGGTGTTGGTATGAACGAACTGGTGGTAAGTGATTCTGCTGTTTATATGTCAAATAGTTTTAAAATAGTTTCTCGCCAACAGTCTGAACGACGTATAAGACGTTATGGCTCAGAAAGACACGATAATATAACTTACTATGACATAGTAGCAGAAAAAACTGTTGATTTTCCTATTCTAAAATCAATTAAGAAAGGAATGAACATAGCTCAAGACATTCTAAATCAAATAAAGCTCGGTACTTCCATAAAAAAACTGATAGGGTATTGATTCCGTTTTTCATTCATGCTATGGTGATTTGACTAAGGAAAAGCAGCTATGAAAACACCCTTACCTTTACTTAGAGAATATCCTTTCCAAGAAAAAATCCCTCCTCGACGTGAAGATTGGGTCTGGACAGTTTCATCTTTAAAATTATTTAGAAACTGCAAACGAAAATTTTATTGGAAATATATTTTAGGTCTTAAGCCTAGAAAACTTTCTTCTTCTCTTTATATAGGAAGTTTTGTCCATAGAATATTAGCTGACTGGTATACATTAAAGAATACTAGTATGGAAAATATTTTAGATGAACATTTGCCTAAGATAGAAAAAGACATAGAAGGAAAGATTTGGGATCAAGATGAGTTAGATAAGATAGTAATAGCCTTAGAAACATTAAATGGGATATTCAGGGCTTATGAACAAGTTTATAAACAAGATCGTAAAAAATTGCAAATTGTTCATGTTGAAAAGAAATTAGAATTTATAGAAAATAATTTTAGCTTAGCTGGCAAGATAGACCTTATAGTTAAGAGTAATAAATTTTTTAATGTATGGGATCATAAAACAAGTTCTTTCATAGATAGCTCTTACCTAAATAGGTTACCACTAGATACACAACTTAGGGGTTATGCTTACTTAGCGTATAAAAATAAGATGCCTGTAAATGAAGTTACTTACAACTGTATAAAAAAGTGTGCTCTTAGAAGAAAGTCAGGAGAATCAAGAGAAGATTTTTGTGATAGAATAGCTAAAGATTATATAAAAAGGAGTAGAATATATTTTCATAGAGAAAAAGTTGTAATCAGTATGGAGGACCTAAGAAGTTTTGAATATGAATTATTGCAAACCAATGATGAATTTCTTAGAATTTTTGAAAGTGGAGGTGTATTAGAGCCTAGAAACTGGGGTATAAATTGTAGTCATTGTTCAGCTTTCTTTAGGGACTGTGAATATTTAACTTTGTGCACACAAGGGGTAGATAAAACTGCTAAACTTATGTATGAAGAAGCAGAATTACATGAAGAGTTAGAAAATGAATAACTACATATGTAAAAGAAACAAAAATAATAATATAATAATGGGTCTTGGATTAACACAAAAAACGTTACAAGAGCTACAAAATGGTTTACAATGGATAATGTCTATTTCAGATAAAAATGGTAAACCTCATAGCGTAATAGTATTTGGTCTTATTGATGATTTTAAAGATAATATTATAGCTATAGAAGAATTATTTAACTTAGCAATGGAAAGATTCATGGAAGAGGAGGCAAAACATAACTAATGTTATCCATCGCAACCAAAGGAGGATGAGATGATCGATTTGCCCAATAAACTCTCAGACCTGGTCGACGCGGCCCTCGACGACCTTGAGGCCGTCGAGCGCGACCCCGCCTATCTGGTTGACATGGAGGTATTCTACAAACCGGGAAAGAATGGAGTGTGCCACGTCTGCCTGGCAGGCGCCGTCATGGTCAGGCGACTCGGGATCAGGCCTGACAAAGAAATGCTTCTTAAAAATTTCGGGAACTCTGACACCAGAGGCAAGCTGTACGCGCTTGACTATTTCGCCTACGGGTACATCTCCGACGCGCTATCCTCTATGGGGCTCTACAACCTTGAGGAGCCTGACTGTCCTGACTGGCAGGATTACGATCACACGGACCCTAAGATTTTCAAGACTCAAGCTCGGGCCGCCGCGGCGACGCTGAGGGCCAAAGGATTATAGGCGTGAGCGTCCATGTTCTGTTTTCTTTAATAAAGATACTATATGGGAGCATGAAAAACTTAAATGGAATCTATCTCTGAAGATACTTTTAAGAATCAATGCAATTATAACAAAAACCAATGATAACTAAAACAATACAATTAGATTTAAAACTTCCAACCGAGCCGACTAAGAGCAAATCGACATTTAAGGGATGCTTATGTTTATTTTATGGTGCGCCAGGGGTTGGTAAAACTACTTTTGTAAATAATCTTACAGCCAAAAAAGTTTTATTTATATCTACAGATAGAGGCACAAGATATTTAGAAACCATGCGAGTGGAATGCAACTCTTGGAAGAAGTTACAACAAATACTTACTGCACTTAAAAAGGATCATAAAACTTATGATTTTATTTGCTTGGATCATGTAGATGATATATGTAACTTAGCAGAGTCTAACGTTTGCGAAGAAATGAATATAGAGGCTTTAGGTGATGCAGATTGGGGTAAAGGTTGGAAATTATATGAATCTAAAATTAGAAAGTTAGTGCAAGATTTACTCTCTTTAAGTTTAGGTGTTGTCTTTATTTCTCATGAAGTTACAAGAACTAACAGGAGTAGAACTTTAGAATTAGAAGTTACTATGCCAGCTTTGAGTAAAGCTGCTGGTAAAGTAATAATTCCTATGTGTGAAATTGTTGGGTACATATCAGTTAGAGTAATGAGGAATGCTGAAAAACAAAAAGTAAATAGACATGTTTTACAAACGCAACCAAAGGAGGAACTGTATTGTAAAGACAGAACAGATAGAAGGAAGAATAGTAAGGACTATGAGTTATTAAATGCAGAAGAATTCTTAAAAACTTTTGAGGTCTAATCATGAAAATAGAAGGTAAGAAAAATATTAGTAGCTTACTTAAGAAATTAGAAGAATTTTGGGATACTCCAGAAAAAACATGGGGCGATGTTCCGGATGGTCCTTATCAAGTTAAAATTGAAAGTGCTGTATTAAATGAAAGTAAAGCATCAGGTAGGTTACAAGTTTCTTTTCAATTTAATGTTTTAGAAGGTGATTTTATAAATAGAAAGATATTTAAACACTCAGGATTAGATAATGAGAGCAATATAGCATATTTTAGAGGGGATATAGGAAAATTAGGACACGAATGGCCTGAAACTCCTGAAGGATTAGAGCCTATATTAAATGAATTACTAGACTCTTGTGCTGAAATTAAGGTAAAAACTTCTGCAAGGGATGGTCAAGAGTATACAAATGTCTATATAACGAGAGCAATTGATCCTATTCAAACTGAAGAAGAAGAACAGCAAGATATTGATGAAGTACAGATACAAAAAACCCCTAAGACTAAAAAATTCATACTGAAAAAGGAAGAGGAAGGGGAGAAGGAATTAACAATTTCATATCATTTTGAAGAGGACGATATAAACGATGCCCAGAAAGAAAAAATTATGAACATGGCCGAAAAAATGGAGATGAATTTAGACTTATATAATGAATATATACAGATTTTAAAAGATATGTGTGAAGCTAATGAGCTTTCGGGTGCCTATGAATCTCCAAAAGCTGTTATACGTGCTATAGAGGCTGCTATGTAGGCCATTATCTAAGTTAGGAGGTGTTGCTTATTGTGATTAACCAATAATTAGGGGGATAAGAAGACTCACTTGGTTCTCTTATCCTGAAGGTACATTATACCATAGCTGATAAACTTCACATTATCAGCTATGGTTTATAAGAAAAATAAATATGAACCTAAAAGAAGCTACAAAAAATATAGAGTATTATTTTTCTTTATTCACTTTAGAAGAAAAAGAAAATTTAAAATATCACTTAAAAAATAATACTGGAATTCTTTGTGGTCTAGATGCTTACATGTACACTAAAGAAGATAAAGGCTGACCTACTTGGCTAGCTTGTAGCCGTGAGCTGCCAAAAACTAGAAGATATGTGGCTTGCAACTCGATTCTAAAAAGATTTAATGTTAATAATCATGGGTACTCTAATAATTATTTAAAATCTCTAGAAAGACTAGACGAAGAAACAATAAAAAAAATATTAGCAATTATTGTGGGTATGTAAAAGAAGGATTGTAATTATGAATATTGTAGAATTTAGAGATACCTTAGAACACCTTATTAATCGTACAAATATGGAAGCTGGATCAAATACACCAGATTTTATTCTAGCTAATTATCTTCTTGAATGTTTACAAGCTTTTGATAGAGCATCTAACTTGAGAGAAGAATAGTATAGTAAAAAACATGTGCCAGGAGAAGTGCAAAGATGATTGATGAAGAAATCCGCGCTCAACTGAAACGCATAGACGAAGCTGAAGACCTGAGAGTGTCAAGCTGGGAAGCTGGGTTCATTCAGAACATTCTCTATGGGTGGCCTACGAAGAACTTCCCAGAGAGATCAACAGAAATGGTTTCTTTTAGGCTTTCAAAGAAACAGCACATTAAGGCAATGGAAATCATTAAACGGTACAAAATAGATGCTTCTGGCGGACAAGAAACAATCACGAAGCTGCCACCCGGAACGGAGCGGCACTTTAGAAAGAGGATATAATGGGCTCAGAACATCACGGTTCACGAGCAGATGATAAGTACTTCAGAGAGCGGTTTATGGAGCAAATGGAAAAGGATTCCGAGAGAACATGGCCCAATGGAAGAATTAGTGGAGAAGACGATGGAGAACTGGCCTTTATGGTTAGCTTTGATCCAGTGCATAAAACGATCCGCATCGACTTTCCGATGAAGGTTGATTGGCTTAGAATGTCACCAGAAAGAGCAAGAGGCTTGGCAGCTATACTTCTGGAAGAGGCTCAGAAAATCGACAACATCGTTAAAACAGAGATTGATAAACTTTGATCCGAAAGAGCTATAACAGAAGAAAATAATAAATAACTCCTAACATGAAAGGAAAGCCATGCGTCTAGTAAGCGGTATAGGATCTGAAGCTAGCGGGGCTTGCTGGATGTCAGCATTGCATTGGTACACCAGGATTGATCACTCCTGGAGTGATAACCCGCAATGTGTGTCACTAGTGGTACGCGAACTTTGTCTTGCACTGAATGATATGTGCCATGACGATGAGCGTGAGGAGTTCATCGGCCCACACTTGTTTACTCCGATTGGTACTAATGTTGGGCATAAGGCTGAGCAGTTGCGAGCTTATCTTTGTGCCGATTATGCCGTGCGGGTGTTTGCTCCATATGCCCTTGAAGTTATTGGGCTAAATATGGAGGCTGCTAAACTTCGTAGTCTTAAGCCGATCTGTGGCAAAATTTCTTCGGCGGCGGCAGCGGAGGCGATGGCGAAGGTGGCGATGATGAAGGCGGCAGCGGCGGATTCGGCGGCTCCGGCGGCATGGGCGACGGCGGCATGGGCGATGGCGACGGCGGCAGCATGGACGGCGGCGGCGAAGGCGATGGCGAAGACGATGGCGGCGGCGGCGATGGCGGCGGCGATGGCGACGACGGCGATGAATGTGGCGAATGCGGCGAGTGCGGCGGCGGAGGATGCGATGGAGACGGCGGCGGCAATGGCGGAGAAGGCAGTGGCGGTCAAAATGATGGACCATGATCGACTAGCTATGGGGCGGAAAATAAAATCTTCGTTGCTCCGGTTGATCCTTGAATGTTGCGCAATCGGTACACGAAGGGAAATCCAGACGACTAAAACAAAAGAAGAAGTGTTCGCAATGCTCGAAGCTGGAAAGTGAGAAATGACAACCCCACATCGCTGTCCATTGTGTCTAGGCAAAGGAACCATAACATGCCTTGATGTGCCGACCGAAGTACCCAGTACCAATATGAACAAGCGTACATGTCATGCTTGCAACGGGTTGGGAATCGTTTGGGAGCCGGTAAAAGACACTGGCACCGTTAGAACCGATTGGAATGAAACACGCCCTTAAATTTAAAGATTTCTCTTCATTTCTTTTCTTGGGGCCGGTGGCAACTTCGCTATCGGCCCTTTTTAATAAAGGATACACAATGGACCGAAGTGGATACTATGATGATGATTGTGAAGCGACAAATTTGTGGAGAGGAGCAGTTCTTCAGACTATGAGCAGTAAAAGAGGAGTGGCATTGTTACGCGAACTATATACATATCTATTGCAGCTTAAATCAAAGAGGCTGTCGTATGGATTTCTATTTGACCAATACGGAGAAATGTGTACCGTCGGGGCGCTTTGTGCGAGTAAGGGTATAACAGCCGAAGACCTTAAGGATGACACGTCGGCTGAAGCTATAGCTGAAAAACTCAACTGTAAGGCCACATTTCTTCGTGAAATAATGTACAACAATGACAGGTATGGAGAAACCGAAACGAATGAAAGACGATACGAAAGGATTCTAAAATGCCTGGATAGCAAAACGATATGTCAGACGAATACCAAAGAGATCAAATGCGCAAGTATCATAAGAGATTTGAAGAACAAAATGTAGCAACTATATTACGTAAGAATCCTAACATTGGGCAGTATATATTGGCAAGTGATCTATCACAGACACGGAGGGTTCTTTAATGGCTGACTATAAGGCTTTCCTTGAACAACTTTTCGGCAAGGTTGGGGTCGAAAGCGATAAGTCTTTTCACCCCTTTATCTCTCACGACCCCGAGGGAGACTGCATCCAATTCTTCACGAAGCCAGATAGCTACCATGCGAAGCGCCTTAATGACCTATTAACGGTTTATCTGAGCCACGAAACCGGCGAAGTCACTGGCGCCATGATAAAGGGCGCTAAGAGATTCTGGCGCGAAACCCTCAAAAAGCTAGAAAAAGAAGATAATATATGCAACTACTGGATTACATTATAGCTAATGTATCTCCACTACAGTTTTATAATGAATTCATAGAAAAAAAATATAAGAGAAAAAATCAAGAAAATATAAATATACCTTGTTTATTTCACTATGATAAAAAGCCTAGTTTAAGTTTAAATGTACAAAATGGAAAATGGTATTGTCATGGATGTAAAATAGGTGAGAATTCAATAGTACATTTTCAGAGTCAACTAAATAAATGTAGTATTAAAGATGCTTGCTATTATATTTATAATAAACATGTAAGAAAAATAATACCAAAAAGTAAAGTAATAAAATATCATAAAAATTTACTTTTAACTCCATCTATACTTAAATATTTAACACATAGAAAAATAAGTAACGAAATAATAAAAGAGCATTTAATAGGATTTGATGATAGAAGAATAACTATACCTATATATAATAAATTTGGATTTTGTATTAACATACGCAGATATATAATCAATAGCAAAGCTAACTCAGAAGAACCTAAAGTAGTTAATTATACAGATTCAACAAGCTATAAATATGGTAGTCCTGTAGGATTATTTCCTATAAAATCTTTATTAAATATAAGTAAAGATGAACAAATAGTTCTTTGTGAAGGAGAAATGGATACTTTGTCTCTATTAACTACGGGTGTGCCTGCTGTAACTATGACAGGAGGTGCCGGTTCTTGGGCCAAAGAAGAGCAGTACTTGTTTGAGCTTCAAAAAGTTGTAATAGCTTATGATAATGACAAAGCAGGTACTATAGGTAAAAATATTGTATGTAAAGCTTTACAACATATAGCTAAAGAAATAAGAATATTAGAAATACCTCATAGTATAGGTAAAGATGTAAATGATTGGATTCTAAATGACGCAAAAATGAGGAGTAGTATAGAGTGGTATAAAATTATAAATAATATACAACCAATTATAATAAACAATGAAAACAATATAACTTTTTCTAGAAATAATTCTATACCTTTAGATAAAGCAAGTTTAGTTAAATATAGAGAGAGTGATGTAATCATCAACGGTCTAATAGCCGGAAAAGACTCTTGTATTTATAGCATACCAAGTAAAATAGAAGTTATAGTAAAAAGAAATTGTCATAATAAAAATTGTTCTAGTAAACGTAAAGGAAAAAGTAAAGATGTATTTATAAAAGCTGGAGCAGACATATTAAATATAATTGATAAGCCAAATGATTATATTAAAAAATTTGTAACAAGAATGGCCGGTTATAGATGTACTAAATGTGAATATAGAACAATAAAACATAATTATATAAATGTAGAACGGGTTATAGTTGTGCCAACAATAGATTCTAAGTCAGAAGAATATTTAAGAAAAATATGTTATTATACTGGGCATGGTTTAAAAGTAAACAAAGCATATAAATTATTTGGGGTTCCTACGGAACATCCAGAAACTCAAGAATCTACACTTATATTTAGTAATCAAGAACCTCTGCAAGATCAAATAGATACTTTTAAAATAACTCCAGAAATGAAGCTTGAACTAGATTGCTTTAAGTGTAGACAAGGAAAGCCCATATTAAAACATTTATTAGAAATAGCTGAGTGGCAGTCAAAAAAAGTAACAAAAATATATGGTAGGGCAGATTTACATATAGCTATAGACTTAGTATATCATTCAGCTAAAAGTTTTATCTTTATAAATGACATTGTAAAAAGAGGAATGTTAGACATCTTAATTATGGGGGATAGTAAATGTGGAAAGGGCGCTGTTGCTGAAGGACTAATGAAATTTTATAGTCTAGGAGACATAGCTTCAGGGGAAAACTGTTCTATTTCGGGTTTAGTAGGTGGTTGTGAGGCTACAGATAGTAAAAGATACATGATAAAATGGGGGATTATAGTTTTAAATAATAATAGATTAGTTATAATTGATGAAATATCAGCTCTAAATCATGAAGAAATAGCTCATCTTTCGAGAATTAGATCAGAAGGTGTAGCTGAAATTTTTAAAATAGCTAGAGAAGTAACAGAAGCTAACACTAGACTTATTTGGATAGGAAACCCAAAAGATGGCAAACAAATGGCATTTTACGATCATGGAGTCAAGGCTATAAGAGATTTAATCGGTGCTTCTGAAGACATCAGCAGGTTTGATTTTGCTTTAATTGTTTCTAGTGATGAAGTTTCTTCGGACCTAATTAACTCTATACATGACAACTACTTAACTAACGAATGCAATTTTACAAAAGAAAAATGTAAGAATTTAATTCTATGGGCCTGGTCAAGAAAACATGAACAAATAAGATTTTCTAAGCTCGCTGTAAAAAAAGCTCTTGAAACATCTAAACTTCTAGGTACACTATACAGTGCTGAAATTCCACTGATACAAATAGAAAATGTACGAATCAAAATAGCTAAAATTGCAGTAGCAATAGCTGCAAGATGTTTTAGTACAAATAAATCAGGTGAGTGTATAATAGTACTTAAAAAGCATATAGTAGCAGCAGTCAAATGGTTAAATAACATATATAGTAAGAAGAATACTTCATATAATACATTTAGTCAGCTAGTCAAAGAAAGGAAAATTATATCTAACTTAAACAGTATAGAAGAAATGTTTGATAGGGAACCAAAAGAATTAGTTGACGGTTTGTTTACTCAATCTATAATAACATCAAGTTTAATAAAGGATTATACGGGAAAAGATAATGTAGCTTCTGGAGAAATAATAGGAAGATTAGTAAGAACAAATTGTATTAAACAAATTAAACAAGGTTTCTATATGAAATCAACAGTGTTTACAGATTGGTTAAAAGAAAGGAGATTAAATAAAGAAAAAAAGAACGGTGAGTCTATAGTGTTGTAGTGTTTTTAACCCTGTAAGGATAGATATGCAAAAAGATTTAGTTCGTAGTGTTAGACTTGAAAGAGATAGGCTTAATAAGGTTTTACAACTTTTAGAAGGAACTGACCAACCACAAATTGCAGTTTCAACAAGTTTGAACAAGCCTACTCCTGTTAAACTTCTTAAGCCTACTGCACCTACAGTTTCTACTGATGGTGGTAGGGCTCCAAGAGGTCAAGTTAAAGAAGATGCTTATGTAATTGTAGCTAGAGCTAAGGGAAAACCTGTCGCTGTTGCATCTGTAGTTGAACAGACAGGAAAACCTTACTCACAAGTCTATCTTACTATGAGTAAAGACAGCAGGCTTAAAAAAGTGGGGAAAGCTTTATTTGCTATAGCTGGTGTAGCTAGTGGGGCTGGCGTAGTTAGTGGAGCTAGTGTAGGTACTGTAAAAAAACTAAAAAAGATAGTTAGGGCTGTACCACAAGAGGAGCCTGAAGAACCTTCTGAGGAACCTGAGGAACCTGAAGAGCCTTCTGAAGATACTGAAATGGTAGAGTTTTCTGATGATGCTGAAGACACTCAGGTAACAGAATAATTCTATTAACCTTGGCTGTTTTTCCTTTCTTTTTCTATTGCACCGTGTTCTTTACCTCTTCAGAAGACACGGTGCTTTTTTATTTTTAGAATATATAATATGGCTGAATCAATAGCTCTTTTTTGGATTTTAGCATGTGTAGTATATTCTATATTTATACTTTTATTGCCAATATTTGTATACCTATGTTATGCTATGCTAAAAGATTGTAGTAGATCATTGATTAAAATTCATGATGCAATTATTAGACAGACAAATATACTTGAAGTTGAAACTATTACGAAACGCGAATTGTCAAAAATGTCTACTACATAAAGGGGTAAAATCAGTATGTATTATTGGTAGAGGTTATGGTAAGATAATGCTTGTGGGAGAGGCCCCTGGAGAAACTGAAGATAGATTGGGTTTACCTTTTATTGGTAGGTCTGGAAAATGGCTTCAAAAATGTATAAACGTTTTAGGGCTAAAAAATAATGTCTATATAACCAATGTAGTAAAATGTAAGCCACCAAATAATAGAAAACCAAAATGGAAGGAAATAGGTGCGTGTTCTAAATATCTAATGTCCGAAATAAAGCTATTAAATCCTAAAGTAATAGTAGCTATGGGAAAAGTAGCTACAGAAGCTTTAGCATTTAAAAGTATTAGAGGTTCAGAAGGAGCATTCTTTAGAAATTCTGAATTAGGAAATTATTATTGTATTTCTACTTGGCATCCAGCTTATTGTTTACGAACTGGAAGGCCGACAACCACAGAATTTTTTGAGCATTTAAAATTAGCCAAGAGATTTATATGGAAGGTAACATAATAACCGTTGATACAGAAACTACAGGATTAAATCCATATAGAGGTCATAGAATTTTCTGTTGGGGTTATATGACAGATAAAGGTGAGTATGGATTTTGTTCTAAGTCTAAAGAATCTATAGCATGGTTAAAAAAGCTACTAAATGATTCCACTAAAACCATAGTATTTCATAATGCTAAATTTGATCTTAAGATGCTTATGTTTGAAGGTATTGATATATTTAATCTTAAAGCAGATATACATTGCACACTAATATTATCTAAACTATATAGTATAAGTGGAAAATATAATCTTAGAAGCTTAGCTCAACAATATTGTAATAGAGATACTACCGACAAAGATGAAATTATACTTTGGCTAAAAAGAAATGGTAGGCAGTTTGTAAAAGAAAATGGGAGGCCCCCTAATTTTAAAGATGCCCCTATAGAGCTAGTAAAAAAAAGGTGCTTGTGGGATGTAGAATCTACTTTACTCCTATTTATAGCCCTAAGAAAAAAGGTAACTTGGGATAAAGAATTATCTAAATTATACGATACAGAAAGAAAAATAATGTATGTATGCATAGATATGGAAAATACTGGTGTAAAAGTAGATAGAGCTAGAGCAATAAAATTAAAACAAGAATGTAAATGGGGAGTAAGAACTCTTCAAAAACTATTAAATTCTATAGTTTGTCCTTTACAAATAAGAGAAGAAAAAGTTATAGATTTTAAAGCTAATAGTAGTGCGCTTCATTTACCAGCAGCATTTAAAAAATTAGGTATAAGACTAGAATACAGAACAAAACCAAAAATAATAGGAAAAAACGAAGGTAAATGGTCTTTTGATCGTTATTCTATGTTACAGTATACTCATAAACATTTAATAAAATTGATGAGGGTATCTAGTGAAAAAGGATGGAAAATAAAAGACTTTTATAAAATCTTTGCAGCCCAAGTTAAAAAATATAGACTAAAAAAGAAAGATTGTTTTCCTGCTATAGTTCTAAAGATAAGAGAGCAAATAAAACTTATATCTACTTATTATGATAATATACTAAATGAATCTATAGTAAATACAGGAATACTACATGGAACATTTAATCCTTCTCAAGCTATAACAGGAAGATTTAGTTCTAGTAATCCAATTAACTTACAAAATATTCCAAGGCTTTCGGGTCCAAGAGAATGTTTCATTTGTAGAGATAATACAGTTAATGTATACTTTGATTATAAACAAGTAGAAATGAAATTCTTTGTTCATTTTGCTAAAGATAAGTTAATGGCTAAGGCCATAGAGGAAGATATACATATTTATGTGGCTACTCAAATATATAAACTTCCTAAAGAACAAATAACTAAAGAACAGCGCCAACGAGCAAAAGGTATAAATTTCGGTATTATTTATGGAGCAGGACCAAATAAAATTGCAGAGACTCTAACAAAAGATGGATTACCTACAAATGAATATGAAGCAAGGGTACTGTTTGAAAGTTACCATGAATCATTCCCATCTGTGCAAGAAACTACAAATAAAATAAGATTAAAGCTTCTTCGCGAAGGATACATCTCCAACCCTTTCGGTAGAAGGTACCACATTCCCACGCATTTGGCCTACAAGGGGCTCAACTACCTCTGCCAGGGTACCTCAGCAGACCTCATGAAAGAGAGCATGGCGAGGATCTGGAGCTTCTTAAACGTGAATGGTCTTAAATCTAAAATAATCCAGACAATCCACGATGAGCTTATTGTAGAGATTGCCATGGATGAGCAAGAAATCATACCTAGAATAAAATCTCTTATGGAAGACCATAAGAGATTTTTCTTACCAATTACTGTAGATATTTCTGTATCTACAAGCAGATGGAGTGAAAAAGAAGAATGGAAAATAACATTATAAATGGGGTGTCTACTTAAGCTCGAAGAATACCTATAGTTCTTAGTCCATCTAAAAGACTATTAACTTTATTATAAATAGCTAGTACTTCTGCTTGAACATAAGTGGCAGATATTCCACCTGTAAGATTAACTATAGTACCAGCATTTCCCCAAGCAGTTCCATCATAAAAGAAAAATCCATTTAGGACACCATTTTTAACATGCACAAAAAACCCTTTTTTAGGGGTAACAAAGACCCATCCACTATAGTAACAAGCTATTTTATTTTCTTTCCCTGTCCATGCTCCAGTTGCTCCACTAGCAGCTACTATATATCTATCTCCATTAACAGGAGTCAATGGAGGTGTAGCTTGTATCTCTAAACAATGAATATGCACAAGGGCATCTAGTACATTAAGTGCTTCATTGTGTGTAATTTCTCCGCGTACTTGCCCCTCTTCAATATACCCTAAAACTAAGTTTGGTGTATTACTTGCCATGTATTATACTGTTGCTATTTTAGTTATAACAGCTCCATTACCTATCCCATATCTTACACTTTGTTGATATACTGTAAATTCTATAGTTTGTCCAGTTAAAATACCATCTATATTTTGCTCTTCATTTGTATAAATAAAAGAACTGGCTAGTATATTAAACTCTCGCTTTAATACTTTATTTTGATTTCTAATTTGAATGTGAAATGATCCAAAGTCTGCACCAACTGGTTGCCAAACAGAAGTATTTAAAACTCTAGATATAGCTCTAGTTCTAAAAAAATAAGCAACTTTTATTCCTGTATTAAATCCAGCCTTCATGTCATTGTCAGCAGTTATTCTAGCTGGAGAAAACGGCCTAAGAGTACTTCCAACTAAAGTTTGTTGCTGCGCTGCTACATCGGCAACAATTTGTCCTGGAGCAGCAACTTTAAAATATTTGGTTACTCCAACTTCAGATATATCTATAGGTTGAAAGTTTAGCACATTCTGATCTAACAAAACGAAGCGCTCTCCAGCAACATGAGTACTAACAAAAGGTTCTGTATCTCTTAAACCTCTTAACAAGTTAGATAGAGTATAAGTAAGAGTAGCTGTAAGAGTAGCCGTACGAAAACCTATAATCTCACTACCAATAACAGCTATATTTTGACCTTGCATTACTTCATCTTCAGTTTTACTTTCTAGTGTTCCAGAATTTATTCTAACACTTACTGTATTGATTCTATCCCAATAACCTACCGGGCCGGCTAAGAGTCTATTTGATGAATCTATTTTAAAAATACGTATAGCATCCCCACAAGTAGATCCATCATCTTGTGCAGTAAGAATTACATTTTTAACACCAGCTACAGTAACAACATGTTCACCTAAAAATATCCATTTATCCCATAAAAACTCATTAGATTGATCTAGTGTTGTTGTAATCGTGCCAGTATCATGATTAACTTCATATTTAGCTTTTTTAGTTCGTCCTGACCCACCAGTAAATCTAGTGAACACTCTGTAAATTCCTACAGAAGAATATGTAACATCCCATTTAATTGTAGCCCCATTTGTTACAGTAATTCTAGAACTACCGCCATGGGGAGCAGTTCCAGAAGTAGATAATAACCAAGGACCAGTGAGCATAACTCCACTATCTTCATTATCTACTATTATTTCTGTTTGATTTATTTGAACAACAGTATCTCCTAAAATAGCTTCCTCTACAATTGTATTTTCAAACTCTACAGCATCAGAATTTATACCTTTGTATAAAACCGCTCCTTGCCATTTTTCGTTAGGATTATAATTAGCTGCTAAAAAATAATAACCAGCCGTATCTAAATCAATATCACGCAATGGAGCAATATCTACAATTTCTAATTGAACAGTAGAAGGTCTAGTTATTTTTGGAACTGTTTGTACTGTAGATGCACCAGGGGCAGAGAAATCTGATATATCCTCTACAACTCCAGTAAATTCTGCAATATTATCATTTCCACGAGATACCTTTTGAATCATGATAGAAAAATTTTGCCCAAATGCTGTAACAGTAACTAAATCACCTTCTTCTATTTGTATATAATGAGGAGGTAATTTAAAAGTTATTAGCTGTTGATTTCTCCAAGAATTCCATAAAATTCTACCAGCAATACTTCTTGCTTCTGTAGCATTTAATGTCATTCCTAAATCAAAAGATTGTACACTATCTACAGCAAATTTAATTCTTCTCTCACCTTGAGTAGCTTTTTGCCAATCTAGTGCAGGATCTATGTAATTGATATTTATTTCAGCAGGTAAATTAAATTCCTCTATCTCATCGAATTCTACAGGTCTAGAAGTATCTTGTCCAAATATATGAGCAGCTAAATCCGAAGATGTTACAGTTAATAAAGATTGAGTATTTCTTAGTTTAAAAACTAGTTTGCCATTACTTTCTTGAACAATTAGATTATTAGCTATAAGTAAAGGTTCTAAAGCTATTCTTCCAACCGTAGGCCCAGGTAATATATAACCTCTTAAATTTCCTGTGACAGCAGATACATCATAATCTGTTGCTGTAAATCCGTAAAGCTGTAAAATTTTTCCTATAGCTGTAGAAAGTAAGTATGGACTAGCATCGGCTTCAATTAAAAATTCAAACTGTGGTATTCTGTTTCCATATTCTTGTAGAGCCAGCTCTTCTAAGACTACGTAAGCAGTCCCACGAAAACCTGGTACAGAACCTTCATAAGCATCTATCAAAGGATCAGCATTTTGAGTCTCTGTACCTGTATAGAAAGTAAAAGCTTTAACTTGTCTAGGATCAAATTTTTCATTATCTTGAGATACAGTGACTAACGCTCCAGCAGCTTCAGTTTTTGCCGGTCCTATATTATCTTCGCTTGTAGCACTCAAAATAAAATGTATACATGAAGCAGTAGTAGTGAAATCAGCATTTTTACGAGTACTAAATATAACCCAAAAATTAGTATTATTACCTGCGGTAACAAATCCACTAACACGAAGAAGAGGTTTAGCACCACCTCTAAATTTGGTAAAATCAATAATTGTTTCTGGAGCAGTAAACTCTATATACTTAGAAAAAGTTCTATCAAAAATATTATTACTTCTTCTTCTTTCAGTTTTAGTTCTTATAATTACTTTAGCAGATATTTGATTACTAGTAAATGAAAAGTCAGGTTGGTCATCATAAAGAAGTTTACTATCTGCCCAGATTTTTTTAATCTTAGATATAGGCCCTTTAGCCATAGCTACAGCTACATTAGCATAATATTTATACTTTATTACTTTATCTCCCCCACTAACACCTTTACCACCTCGATCAGCTTTCTTTTGAATAGGCGGACCTATCCAGATAACTGTGCCAGTTGTACGGCATTCTGGACCTATACATATATTTATAGGACCACCTTCACTAAAATTCTGTAAGTTAAGCTCTCTAAGTTTGCCTACTTTTATTGCTGGGGTAGGAAATAAAGCAGGATATAAATATTTAGAATCAACATATCCTCCTATAGTTGCGCCAATTGCGGCGCCAACAGGACCACCAATTGCAGCACCAACAATAGTAAGAGCTACAGTAGCCATGATAATTAAGAAACTCCAGGAACTTGATAAGCGCAAATAAACTTAGCTAACCAAGCTTCATCTAAGACATTCTCTACTACTTTACCTACTGAAGAATGAGTATGTATAATACCATAATCTGTTGCCATAGCTATGTGCTGAGGTCTCTTAGTTGTATCATTTATCCAAAAGACTAATAAATCTGCCGGTTTATAATTATAACCTACAGATATAGTCAGCTCATCAAAGTATTTTAACATACCTTTACCACGAGGAGGGCACCTTCCATACTCTTGAAATTCTTGGCGATCTAAATTGCTTATACCAACCTCCATTAGTGCTCCTATAATAAATCCAATACAGTCTACTCCTATTCCTTTTATTCTCCCTTGGTGATGATAAGGTGTACCTAGCCATGTTCTAGCTTGTTCTATTACTTGTTGTCTAGAAATCATAACTATTAAAAGTTTGTAATCTGTGAAGCTTTATCAAGACCAGAAATGAATGGAAAACCACCAAAATTTATAACATTAGCAAATTTACTCAAACATGTTGCTAATAATTTATCGCATCCTGGAGTAATCTCAAATGTTCCACTTACTGATATATCAAAAGTAGTTCTAAGTAATAAAGAAAATGTTATAACATTACCAACAGCAGCCGTAGAAGTCCTAACTTCACTAAATAAAGTATTGTTAACTCCACTAGTCCATTTTATAAGACCAAATGCAAAATAACCTAATGCTTTACCAGCAAATCCAGTATGACTAGCTGTAAAATTAACCCTGTCTACAACAGAATCAACACTAACACCAATAATTTTTAAAGTAGGCAAGTCAAATTTACAACCGGCATCACCCAGTTCATATCTACAACCACCTTTAAAAATATCTCCAACAGAAAATCCTAAAAGATATGTTAAACCTTCTATTTCAGCTTCCCAAAATTCTTTATTAAACTTAGTTTTTCTAACAAAATATTTAGTTGTTCTAATAGCACCTACCCAAGGATACATCCAATCTACTAAAAGTTCTTCTATAATAGCTCCTCTATATTTACCCTCACGTAAATTTTCTGCTGTTATACTTGCACTAGAAATCATACCCGAAAATTCTACATTCTGCCCATTTAAACTATCTTCTTTCTCTCTTGCTGTAGCATTAAAACCACCAATTGGTGTAAATGTTTCTACACCAAAGATTATTTTACTATTATGGTCTGTAAACCTAAATATAATACCGTCTTTTCTAGTAATTCTCCAACAAGTACATAATCTATGTGTTCTACTACTATAAATATGTTGTTCAACATTTTTATTTATAGTTAGCATTAAGCACCTATGAAAACAGAGGTATCTCTACCAATTATTTCATCAAGAAATAAAGTTCCAGTAGTTCCAATGTCAATACCTTGTGTTGCACCAATTCTACAATTTGAAGGACGAGCTTGATCGAATACATCCTGACCACTTACAGTATCTTGTAAAACTCCATCCACCCATAATTTTGTCGTAGCATCTAGAGACACCGCTGTAGTTGATCGTTTAAGTTCTATTTCTATATAATGAGGAGCATCACTGATAGTTATTTCTGCTGTCTTTACTAGACCTGCTGGAGCATCATTTCTAAAGGCACCAAGAACCTTATAAACACCAGAAGTTCTATGTAGTCTTAGGTAAGCTGCTTCAGCATCTCCAGGAGTATAGAAAGAAACAAAATTAAATTCATCACCATTAGCCATAGTAAGAGTATTCGGATCAATATATATCCTAATTCGTAAATAATCTGTAGTCCAGTTTATGTCCTTTCGACCATAAATAACTCCAGTATCATTTAAAAGAACACTTAAGCCCCTAGTCGTACCATTTAAAGCTGATGCAGCCGTAACAGATAAATCCCCACCACCTGTAACACTACTAGTATATTCTGAAAAATTACCTACCTCATGAGTTATAGTAAATAAATCACCCTTTACAAACTGCCCTGCAAATGCAGTTGCTACCGTAGTAGTACCTCTAAAGCCTTCAGTAACATAAGTTAATCTATTGACTATAAATGTTGTTCCAATAGTAGTACTACCAGCAAATGTTTTATCAACTCCCATTCCTGGCATAAGTCCTATATCCGGAGTTATAGTCATTTTCTCTAGATATATTTTATCATTTAGTACTACAGTTATAGCAGGAGTAACTGTTATGTGTGTAGCATCAGTAATGCTAGTAATAGTTACTAAAGCATTAGCACCAATAAATACTTTATCGCCAGCATAATGATTTGTTGCCCCCATAAACCAATAAGAATCATCTACAGTAATACTAGTTATGGCTGTTCCAGCAAGAGTAACCTTAGCTAATTCCATTCCTTGATCTACACCAGAAGATCCTGGAACCTCTTTAAAAGCAATAAAAAATTCTCCGAGTCTTTTTTGACTAAACAAAGCAGGATTAGCATCGAATGTATCATATAGAGCTGGATTTGTAAAAACAGGAGCGTTAATTATATTACTTTTAAATACTGTTCCATGAGTATTCTGGGCTTCTGTAACAGTAAAATCCTGAACAGGTTCACCTTTTATAAAGATTGTTTTTGTTTTTGTACTATCTGCTATACGATTTTTTTCAAACAACCAATCTTCCCAAGGAAGAAAAGCATCATGAATACGAATAGCATAACTAGGAGATTCAGATATGCTATTGTTCCTAAACTTATGTTTAGCTGCTGTAATAACTCCAGCAGAAGTATTATATAAAAAAGCTATGCCATTTAATTTACATTTATGAATGACATTATTATATACTTTTATATGACTGTGATCTTTATATATATCAAAATAATGAATCTCAAATCCATTAGTATACTCAGCAGGTAAACCAGTAGAAAATATTTGTCCTGAGTTAGCCCCTATAATTAAGCAATTTCTGAGAATAGATTTCTCAGACATAAACCGAACAACTTCAGTATCGCCTTTATTTCCTTCACTATCCCCAGGATGTTCATCCGTACCATTCCAGTTACAATCTAAGAAAGCACAATCTTCTACAAGTATTCTACTTGAAGCAGTTCTAGTTCTAAGGACTATAGACCTACTCCAAGGATTTCTAAATAAACTATTTCTAACTATAACATTAGAACATTCAGTAAAAGCTAAGTTAAGGTGAGGAGCAGAAGATTGACTAAAATCACAATCTTCTACAAATATATGTGAGGCATCCTTAATATGAATTTCATCTCCATTATACCATTTATTACATATACAACGTGTAAACCTATAATCCTGACCCCATTGAAACTCTATACCAGTAGATGCTCCTAATCCTTGAGTAGCATCAAAAGTACAATCATAAAATTCTATGTTTCTTTGACTACCATTAGTACCAGTTGTTCTAAGCCAAGCATGTCCTATAGAGGTCCATTTAATTCCTCTAAAAGTAACATAACTAACATTTAATACTCTACAAGGTCCAGTAATTATTGGAATTTCTCCAGGGTAGTTTTGGTAAGTAATCAAATTACCGGCCGTACCAGACAAGACAGTACTATTTATACTATCTAAAATGTGATTAGAACTATTAGGATAAGTACCTCCCCTAAGAGTAATCTTTCCTCCAGCAGTTACTAAAGAGGCAGCTTGTTTTAAAGTATAAGGATCAGCTAAACTACCTGTGCCTGAACCTGTAGCAGTAGAACTAACTATATTAGCTGTAGCAAATACTCCAAAATCACTTTTAAAAGAAGTACTAGTCTGTAATAAAGCTGAAAACGTCTTAATATTTGGAGATCGAATGATTCCTGCAAAACTAGTTCCTATAGTTGTAATTCCAGCAAATGTTTTAGATGTTCTACTTTCCATAGTAGACATCCAAGGCATAGCTATAATTGTTGCTCCAGCTATAGTTACTATATTTTTATTAGGACTACCTTGCATAGCTTTAGTATGAATAATCCATTGACCTGCCACAGTAGAATTATCAACTAATAATAATATAGCTAGTTGATTTTCTGTTAGAGTACCTATAGTAACTCCATTATTGTCTGCTACCGTAATGACTCTAATTCCTATGTTACAAATATGAAACATAGGACCACCAATTTTTAACTTAGTGGCATCTGGCATTTTCACTTTTAAGCCAAGAACAGTAGCTTCAATACTTCTAATTCTATTACCCTTATGAGTAAGAGTTAAATCTGCTGATATATTATTATAAGCAGCATTACCATAGAATTCAGCTTCAGTTATCATGCAAGTAACCAGATTTTAGAACCAGAAGAATTTATTGACAAAACAATTACTCCAATAATTCCAGCAGCAATAGTACCTACAGTAGTCCCCGTTGATGTACGTACTTCTACAAGTGCGGAACCTTGATTTACTAAATAAAAATGTGGGCCACCTGTAGGTATATTAGTGGTAACAGGAAGATTTATTTTCCACCCAGCAGCATTGGCTTGAAAAGTATGTACTCTACCTTGGTTAATAGAAATACTTATGCTTGCTGATAATATTCCATGGTCTGTAGCGCCACCAAAAAAGAATTCATCTTGTATCTCTGTACCATCCTCATTTATTTCTATAATAGGTATATTATCTAAACCACCTGATTCAAAACTATCTATACTAAGATCAAATACCTCGTCTATTTCAGCTCCAAATCTAACAGAAGTATCAAATGCACAACCGGCAGATACTACAACACTTGTTGCTGGTGCTGTAGTAAATGTCACTATTCCATTTGTAGTATTGACTGACCAACCACTACCTTGACTAACTCCACCCAAGCCTACAACAGTAGTTCCAGCTACAGGTTTAGTTATATTCCTTGTTCTTGTAATACCACCACTAACATATTTTTTAATTATTTGAAATGTTGTTTTAGTAGCATCACCTGTTCCTATATCTACATCACCAAAAGCTGGAGCTGATCTATGATCGCTAGCTGTAGTAAAATCTAAAAAATCTTTATATCTAAATCCAAATGCTGGCCCTTGTCTAGCAACATAAAAACTAAGTAAAGTAGATAAATCAGCAAAAGTTTTTACACCGTATTTAGCATTGTATTGCCGTCTAGCAGAACTCCATCTAGCGACTCTTTCTTCTGCTCCAGAGTCCGTTTCTATGATAGACGTAGAAAAACCAGGACCACCAGAAGAACCATACGATATATTAGTCGGAAATAAAACTTCATGGAAACCTATGACAGCACCTACTCTCTTCCAGCACTAATTCTTCTAAGACTAGACACTATTTGTCTTTTAGATCGTCTAAAGCTATTGGCATCAGGGGTATTAACATATATATTTATTATAGAAGCCCCACCGCCAGAAGTATGCACACCTAATCTACCACTGGAGTCTCTAGCTAAAGGTAGAATACCTTCAGTTTCAGTTTCAGACATCATACCTCTTTTACCAGAAGCAGAATATAAACTTGTAGGTTCAGATATAATGCTACCATACTGATATTTTACTGGTCGCGGACCAGAACCAGTGTCTATTGTAGCCACACCATCAGCCTCATCACCAACTCCTCCACTAAAAATACTTGTACCTATTTGAGTTACTAAATTTGCTACTAGTTGTCCAGCAGGTTCAGTAACAGCTTTTCTAATTACTGCTGTACTAAGACTTCTTAGTAAATCTCTTAAAATATCTTTAAGCTTAGCTGTTTGAAATATAAGTTTATCTAAAGCATCAGTAAAAGCATTACCTATCTCATCAGCAGTTTGTCTTAATTTATTTAATGTCTGTAATGTAGATATAAGCTTACCAAGAGCTTTTACTTCTGCATCTACAGCAATTTTTTCCTTATCACTTAAATCTCTAGTAAGATCATATAATTGAAGCTGTTTTTCTCTTTCATTATTAGATAAACTTAAAACATCTATTTCTTTTCGTATTCTCTTTGCTATATTTTCAATTTCCCTTTGTTTATTTAATGTCTGTAATGTAGATATAAGCTTACCAAGAGCTTTTACTTCTGCATCTACAGCAATTTTTTCCTTATCACTTAAATCTCTAGTAAGATCATATAATTGAAGCTGTTTTTCTCTTTCATTATTAGATAAACTTAAAACATCTATTTCTTTTCGTGTTCTCTTTGCTATATCAGCAATTTCCCTTTGTTTATTACCTATATTTACCAATCTCAATAATTCTGTGTATTTATCTATTTGTTCCTGAGTAATAATAGCATCATTCTGTGCAGCTATTCTTTTTACATCATATAATTCAAGTTCCACTTCTCTAGCATTATTAACTAATTTAATGACGTTTAATTCTGCCTGTTTTCTACTAATTAAATCCTGTATTCTAAATTCTGCTGCTTCTTGTTGTCTTGTCTTTGGTCGATATGGTTCTTCTATTTGTAATGGTCCAACAAAATCAGGAGGATACGGTACTGATGGTGCTACATAATTTTCTGGTAATGGAGGCCCTTGATCTACGTATGGTTTAAGTATACCTAAACCTATTCTTATTCTATCAGCTCCTCTTTTAGAAATTTCATTTACATCATTCCAATAATCTACCCATAACTTTTTAGTTTCTCTAACATCATGAGAACTAAAAAAATCTACTAGAAATTTACCAAACCTAGCAGCTTCCTCTATATGTGTACTAGTTACATCTTTCAATATAGCGGTTCCTGGCATAAGTCTATAACGTACTCTATTTAATGTAGTACTTATTTTCTCCCACTCTTGTCCCCATCCAGCTAAAGCTCTTATACCAGCATTTATTACAGTAAGTAAATCCTTGATAGCACCAATAAGACCAGCTTCACCAGTATCTACAGCTATTTGCTGAAATGTAGAACTAAGCTTATTAAGTTTAGCATTTATAGATTCATCTAGCATGCCTGAAAATTCTCGTACAGTACCACCTGCATTTTTTAGTAAGCTAATAAATTCTTCTATTTTAGTTGTAGATTTAAGCATGTTAATTACATCTACAACATTTCTACGCTCGAATAAAAATGGAGCTTTACCTATGTCTATTTGTACCTTATTATATGCTTTTAGTACATCTACAAATTTATGTGTTATAGGACTAGCTTCATCAACATTCTCTATTAACTCTTCTAATACTCTTCGTTGCTCTTGAGTTGGTCTTATCATAGTTATTAGTGTACTTCTAAGAGCCGTACCAGCAGATTCTCCAACTCTTCCAGCATCAGCTAAAACCACTAATAAAGCAGCTACTTCCTCTATTTGATTACCAGCAGCAGAAAATATAGGTCCAGCTTTTTGAAATGCTTCAGTTATCTCACCAATATTTGTTTTACTAAGTCCAGCAGCTAAAGCAAAAACATCTGTGACTCTCTCAGTTTGATCTATACCTAAACTAAATTGTACAAGCGCATCTGTAACAGATTTTACAGCTTGTTCCATACCAATCATACCTACAGAAGCAAATTTCATTATAGGCGCAAGAGCTACCATTACATCTTTAGCACTAAAACCAGCTTTAACTAAAGTAGTTAAACCTTCTGTAGCTTGTATAGCAGAAAACCTTGTTGCATTGCCCATTTCAAAAGCAACATCTTTTAACTCATTAAAACTTCGTATTTGTTCTTGTACAGGTACCCTAGGATCTATTAAATGACCTCTTAATCTAATAAGAGCTTCATCCATTTCTCTAATAGTATCTATGCTAGCTTTTATACCGCGCAAGGCAGCAAAAGCAGCTCCAAAGGCTAAAAAGCGTGTAGTGAACGCCGCTAAATAACTAGAGCTACCTATAAGCTTTCTATCTAAGCTCCCCATAGAAAGATTAAGACGATTAACCGTTCCAATAGTTATACCCATCTGAGTTGAAAGCTGAGCTAAAGCAGTCTGTGCTTGCTTACTTTGTATAGCGAGACTTAGCGTAGCCATTTATTTCTTAATAGAAGCAGAGTAGTATTTTAACCATTCTGTGTCTAAGCACAGAATATAATCTAAATATTCTCTTCTTTCTTCCAAGTCTATTATACCAAAAAAATCTAAAGTATTTTTTATATCTGTAATACTCAATGAACAAGGAGAAAATCCTACTTGTCTTGTACCACAAAGCACTAAAAAAATCTCCCATACTATAATCAAATCATTATATAGTATAGGAGCATTATTTAGTACCTCAGATTTACCAATCCTTATATATTTTTTAGCATGTCTACCTATGGAGAATTCCCATTTGAAGAACTCAACAAGTTTCCCAAGGATTCGCTTCTCTCTTCCACTTTAAAATTAGTTGCATCACTAGAAAGTTCTATGACTCCTCTATAAAACTCGGGAATGGACTCAAATAATTCTAGTGCCTTTTCATAAGAATATTGTATAGTTTTTCCCTCATCATCTTCCATATTCTTCCAATCTAAAAGAATATGTCTAGCCATAGCCTTGCGTCTAAAAGATTCTATTAAATCTATAGTCTTAGGATCATCATTTAATCTGATTTGACTTATATGACCCTTCGACAATTTTCTAAGACAGCTAAGATAATTTATATTATCCATCCTAGCAATTTTAACCATTAAGTCAGCCCCAAAAGTAACCCAACCACCTTCTTCCTCCTTTAACTTATCTGTCTTCAGGCTACTTATTTTAAACGCCATATAACTCCTTAAAAATTACCGGGTTATCTCAAGGAAGAGTAACCCGGTAATACAGCCAAGAGCATTAACACTAATATTATGCAGCAAATCGGGTAATACTACAAGTTAATGTTTCTGTAGCATCCATAAAAGCACTAAAATTCAAGTCTGCTATGATATCTTGATTTTGGCCTCCAGCCACACGTTGCCCACTAGTAATTTTTACTTTTGGGAAATCAACTACGTAAGCATTACCAGCAGTATCTTTAGCCACTAAACCAAGTCTAGTATTTGTAAAATTTAAGTATTTATCAAAAAGCACTTTAGTATTAAAATAAGCTTGCAAACTACCAGTAACATCTATTTTTCCAGTACCTAAAGAAATAGCGCCAAGGGTACCTATCTGTGTTCTAGCTCGTAAATTATTCTTGAGTTGAAAACTAAATGCAGTTACTTGAGCTAAAGAAACATTATTTTCTAGTAAAGCTACAATATTATCTACAGCATTCATAACATCATTAGTCGGAGCAGCAGTATAACCAACTCCAGACGATGCTGTAGCAGATGCTTCTTTAACTCCCATAAATTCAAAAGAACCTGTCAAAACCTGATCTAGAGCAACATTTAGTCCTATCTGTTCTACAGCCATACCAGTATATATAACAAACTCACTTGTAAGATCAACATACCTACGTTCAATAGCTCTTGTTTTAAGAGTAGTACCATTCTTAATACGAGCCCCTTGAACAAGAGTTACAGAAGGTCCAGCAGCTTCAGTAGCAACAGTTCCACCTACTAAAGTAAGCTTTAAAGCAGCAACAACACTTATCTTAAAAAATCCATTGTTGGCCGCAGTAGCAAAACCAGAAGTCTTAACCCATTGATTTACAAGGAAACCATCTGTAACAAAACTACCAGCCGTTTTATTAAGAGAATTATCCCCAACGGCCATAGAGAATGTTGTAAGTGTTTGTGTAATTAAAGTAGTCCAAACAGCCGATAGAAGACCATCTTCTAGTAAATCATCATAAGCAGCATAACTAACTTCAGTATTTATGCCACCAGATGCTTTTAAATCAGTTCTAGCTACATAAGTAACTTGTCTATCTGATCTAATTTCAGCACTAGTAACAACAGAAGTTTCTTGCTTTAAAGACTCACTAGTAAGTCTTAAGTCTTTTAAAGTTCCCGCAGGATGCACCCCAAAAGTAACTTCAGGTATAGAATAAGATACTTGTACTCTATCACTGTCACTCATAATTTATTCCTTATTTTCAAGCAATGTCATCTGCATAAAACGGACATTGTACATTTATTTGCCACTCATTTTCCATTCTACCAAGCGTAATAACAGATGGTGTTTTAAATACAACACCTGTATCTGTTACTCTCCTAAATGCACTTTTTATAACGTCTACTATAACTAAAATAGCTTTGTCCCCTGCTTCTATAGGACCAAATATTTGAGCTATAGCTACTCCTGATGTTCTAAATCTATTAGTTTGTCCGCCTGTAGATGCTTGAAAAGACACTCCTGTTAGTATAGACCATCTAGCCCATATAGCATTGTTAGGTCTAACAAAAGGAGCATTATCATAAGCTACTTTAATACTCTGAGGCGTCTCTACTTGGTCCTTAAATCGTTTTCTAATTGTGTTATGTAAAGTTTCATGATTCATTATATACGAAAGAATTAAATTCTTACTAAGTCCGGGTATTTAGTTACTAAAGATTCTACAGTTACAGCTAACATTCCTGCTGGAGCTTGATGACTAGAACCATCCTCCAGTCTTTTAATATAATCTACATTGTTAGTTATAAAAATAGTTTCATTCGGACTAGCTCTAGTAATTTCTGGTGTCTCTCTGCCTAAAGGAATAAGTCCGCCTACTTCTAGACTAGGAACATTTGTTTTATCTGCCCAGATTACTTGATCTTTATTATAACTAAGAGTACCAGTAGCAGGATTGCCTACAGTTATTTGCCAATTAAACCTAGCATTACCACTTTCTACTGGAGTCCTACTAATCAATTGTTGCAAAGCATCTAGAGTTATTATTTTTCTATATGCATCAAAGTCTTTTCGCATAGCCACAGTAAAAGCTTGTAATGATGCAATAAAAGGTTGTAATCCTACTACAGCCATAAACTTATTCTCTTAGTTGTATGTTATACATACCAACTAAATCACCAGTATACACTTTTTCTAGCGCTACAGTTCTATATATCTTAGAATCTATGGTTATTTTCATACCAACAGCAGGAGTAAACTTCAAGCTCTTAGCCGCTAAACTAATTAAAAGGTCTTCTTTTCGAATAAGATCATTATTTACATATCTAATATCAAAAGACTGAGGAGGTGTTACAAATTCAGTATATGTCTTAGACGTTGTAGTTGTTAGTCCTGTAGCAGGGTCAAAAGTATTTGTATCTACAGTAAATATTACCTTTTTACCATACTTAGCTATGGTATCTTTTATTTTAGGAACTAAAGTATCATCTAGTACTGTCATCCGCGTTCAACAAAACCAACAGGCTGTACTATTCCACGAAGAAAACTATGTAAAAGAGTAAACTTTTTAAGTCCGGTCTTACCTCCAGAATATACTATTTTTTCTCGTACAGATCCTACTTCTATTTCAGTACTTTCTATAAGCCCTATATCCGAAATGTCTGGAGATAAACTACCAGAAGACTCTAGTTCCTTTAGAGCAGCTACAGCTACAGCATTTTTTAATGCCACAGGAATAACTGTACCAGAAATTAAGTACCCATCAACAGTATAAGCAGCTATTCTAGGCCAAGCCAAAGCTTGAAGCTCACTAGCTTTTAAACCAATCCATGACCCATGGTAAAAAGAATCTAAATACTGAGTAGCAATGCGTAACGCTATCTCTTTCTCATTATCTCTAGCTTCTTTCCAAGCAGCAGGACATCCATGAGCATCATGATAGGTATTAGCACTAGCTACAGATATATAAGATTCAGAAGCAGTCTTTCCTGTACCATCTTCTACTACTAGAGCCATAGCTATACAAGCTTAGTTAGATTTAAATTTAGGAATAGGCTTAATAGTAGGAGGACTAGAGGCACCGATTGCCGGTGGTTGTGGGGTGGCTTCAGTTAACAATTGATACCCCTTTGCCCTCCATACTAATAAATCTTTCTGAGCAATAATAATTTTACCTTTAGGCCCGATTACCTCAACAGTAGGATATACTTCGAAATAATCAGCCATTATTCGTGATAAGTCCTAACAGCCATTTGTCTATTAAGAACTTTTACACCATAAAGTACATCCAGAGCTACTCTTACTTCGCTACTATCTCCAATATAGAAGAGTCTAGACCTAAGAGCAAGTCCAGTAATAGGATCTGTAACAGTAGCTATTTTCGCCCCAAGCTCACCACCCATTTCAGAAAGAGGAGCCATAGCAAGACACATAGCATCACGATGAAAAAACAAATTCTGAAACCTAACCTTTGCCGTTCCATCTCCAGTTGTAGCAGTAATAACCTCAGCACTTGCAACAGCAGCAACTAATCCAGGTTCAAAAGCAAGACCGCCTGTGACAAGTCCAGTTGTTACTTCCACATTTTTTGCAGCAGTTAAGACATAGCTTTGAGAATGTCCGGCAAACTTAATAGTATCCCCAGCTCTAAAGAAATTAGTGACTGCTGTAGCACCAAACCCATTAGCAGTAATTGTTTTATCCCCTACAACGCCAGCAGCAGTAGTAGCACCAGTAACATCGGCTCCACCAACACCAGTAGTAAAACTTCGCACATTCTGGTTAGCAAAAACTTCAGTGCCAAATCTTTTTCCAATTGTTCCACGCAATTGAGACTCAGCGCCCATTGGGCCAGCACCTTGGTATTGCGTAAATGCTGTCTGCCCAAGAAGATTCTGCTCTACAGTACCACTAACCATGTAATGAAGATTACCATCGGTAACGGGTACTTTATTATCAAACAAAGTTTTTCTTGGAGCAGTAATATCTGCTATAGCAGAACCAGGAGTAGCATTTAAAGAATACTGATATGGAAAGTCTAAATAAAGATCAGCTAATGTCATATCAATGTCATCAGCTAGAGCTACCGCAGCAGGTCGAATGTGATCGCTAATAATACGATCCCCAGTAATAGTAAGCTCCTTATCAGTAAGCTTAAATTTAACCTCCTTCCATTTATTAAGAGTTACGGCAACTGTTTCCGTAGCCAAGTCCGATACGGTAGCAGGGGCATCTGCTGCCGTAAAAGACGAAGGTCTACGAATGTTAATAACGTCACCACGTCCAAAAGCTCTTCGCTCTTCATCAATTCCACGAAATACCCGTGCAGCTAAACCCATAGCATCTTCTAGCTGTATAAGAGCATTTACAGCATAAAAAACTGGATTATAAGTATTAAGCGTATTAGCCATATTTTATTTTTTAAGAGCTAATTTCAAGAGATACTCCTGCTTTAGCAGCAGCCTCTTTAGCAGCCCTATACTTTCTTATATCTCTAGCGTCCCCAGCAGAAATAACATGATCTTTTCCAATACCTTTAGTTGGCTTTCCTGTCTCAGCCCCAATACCAGTTACACCAGAACTATCAAAAGCTCTAGCATAAACTTCTTTTTGAGACATTTCATCAACTAATTCAGCAATGGACATAGCCTCTGTTGATCCCTGCTTAGAACTAATTCTAGGTTGATTTTTTTCATCTAAAACTTCCACGATAGCCTTATTGCCATCTACTCGCCGGATTCTTGTCATTTTAGAAACTATAGGGAGAAGCAGTTCTACAGAACCTTTTTTACTAGCAATAGCTTGAGTAGCTGAAGCAGTAATCAATTGCTCTTCAAGCTGATTAGTTAACTCCTTAAGCGTATTATCTTTTTGTTCTACTTCTTTCTTATGCTTAGTAGTTAACTGATCTTCTCGTAGTTTAAATTGTTCTTCAAACTTTTTTTCAGGAGGAGAATCTTGATATTCTTTAACTTTCCGAAGAGCTTCCTTAGCAGCATCTACATCTATATCACCAAGAGTTTTAAGCTTATCCTTTGCCTCTCTAGCTGCTTCTCGCTCACTAGATAAAGCACTCTTTAAGCTTCGTACATCTTCTAAAGCATACCCTTCAGTTTCAGTTACATCAAGATAGTACTTATCTCCCTTTTGTTTATACTCCTTCTTAATATCTTCAGACAAACCATCCAATGAGTTAACAATAGCTTTAAGGCTCATAACTTTTCTAGGCCTCCCGCCTAACTAACATCCCGTTAGATTTTTCGTATAATTTAAATATCCCATTATAAATTATACTATTATGTAACACATTATACATTAGAATTTTCTAAAGATCAACTATTTTCTTTTGCTATAGCGCCAATTTCCTCGTCCACATCAATATTGTCTGACAATAAACCTCTTCGTTTGACTTCTCTTAAGAGCGTTTTTTGACTAAGGTCTTTTTCTTTCCTCAAACCAGTTAATATTTCAAGATCAGTAGTAGATTTAATTGACAAACTAAAATCATTAAAAATATCCACATTAAAACTCTTAGGTAGCTCGGTTCTTATCCATTTAGCTGCATATTCAAAAGCAAATCTTAAACCACTTTCTATAGATCGAATCCATTCTTGTATATCACTATCTGATTTAGCTTCGTCTATAGACTTTGCTGTAGCTGTAGCATCACCACTTTTTTCTACTAAAGGTTGAAGCCCTAGTCGTTCCATTCTATCCTCTAAGTCTAATAAATCTTGTCTTCCAGATTCTATAGCTTTTCCTGTATGTTCAACATAACCTAATTTAGCTTCTGGATTTTGACAAGTAGTTACACGATTAGGCGATATAATTACTTGTCTAGCTTCATCTTCGCTAAAACCTGAACCAAATAAAATGCCTATACGACTAAACCGTAAAGCATTTCTCTGGTCTGACTGACTCTGCCAATGAGCAAGATTAAGCCAAGCTAAAGATTCCATACAAGGATCAGCCGTCAAATACCCTGTTCTATTTAAATATACAGTCACTAATGGAACCTCGCCAAAAGTATGATCTCCACTGTCTATCAAAACATAAGCTTTATCTCGTTCTTCCCATAACTCCCATCCATTAGTAGTAATAACCCTTACATAATTTACTTCTTTTTCACCATATTTACCTTCTGACTGTACTTTACTTTCTTTAATCCGTATCTCTTCCAGTCTAATATCACTGCCCCCATAATCCACAGTTTTCCACCCTATTAACCTAGGAGGAGCAATATGTATAAATAAAGGTCTAGCATCTAATTTATTCTCGTCTTCCTTAGTTAATATATTACTACTAAGAGAAGGGTAATCTATCAAAATATGAGTAAGACCATAATCAATAGCAGAACCAAATAACTCTTTACCAAACTGAGTTAAATTCTGTTTGGTTTTATTTACATCTGCTATAATCTTCTTTAACTGCCCAGGTAAGTTATTTTCATCAGTTACTATAATAGACCTACTAAATGGTTTAGAGGATAGTTTTCTTTTTGTGGCTTTATATGCATCATATAATACACTTCTACCAAGCCTAATTTCGTATTGAATTTCTTCTTCTCTTGGTTCTTTAGGCAACCATTTTTTAGCTGCTGACCTCATACTTAATGTCCCACCAAGAAGATCATGTATAAGATCCCACTTAGGATACATATCTCTCCAGGCTAAACCTGGTGTACTGACATTATCATCATTATGAAGCATTTATGGTGATCCAACTAATAAAGTACCAGCACCAATCAATGTTTGACCATTGCTAGTAGTTATTTTTGCTGTTAGCTTATAAACTTTGTCTGCAATTCCAGCAACACAATTAACAGTTAGTTGTAAAACTAAACCAGTAAACGAAGTAGCTGTTATAGTAACTTCTCCTGTAGGATCTACAGTAGTACTAACAACAGAGGCTATAGTTTCTCCAATAGCCACATCGTCACCAGCAAAATCTAATTCTTTTTTTACTATCTCACCTACAGCAGCAGTTAAAGCAGCCGCAGCAGTTTTTACTTCACATGCACACATGACACTTTGCAATCTCTTTAGTCAAAACTAATAATCTATCTTGCATTCGTTTAGCTTCAGACAATAAGTAATCTTTTTTCTTTGTGTTTGTGCTATTAGCAAGACTAGATAGTGTCTCAAAACTAGCTAATGTCTCAAACCTATCTGCATCATAACTTACAGCTATACTTTCCTCTGTCAAATCGCGCCATTCTCGAATATTACGCATCATATATGACGAAGGAACAGTGTCTAGTTTTAACTGCCTATATCTTTGGTCAAGTCTGTAAATATCTATTACATACTCTTCTTTACGTCGCTCTAAATCCTCACATATCATTAAAGGTATTTTATTAAAGGTATTTTATTAAAGGTATTTCATTAAAAGTATTTCATTATCATTCACCAATAACTAAATCTAATTCATCAATAAGAATTTTAGCAGTATCAGCATTAAGTACAGCCCTAGGCGTAGTAATAGGGGCAAAACCTAAGAATACTCCTAACGTAAGAGCATCATATAAAACCATGTGAGTAAAGTTTACTCCTGCTGACCAATCCGCTATTGCTGTAGGAAATGTTTTTTCAGTATTATTTGCTACAGCACTATTAACAGCAGCACTCCATTGTGCAGCCGTAATCTGCTGTCTAGCATACGCTCCAGTATTTGGTTCCGTAACGTTTGTCCCTGTAGTTGTAGGAGTAGTAGTGCTAAAACCAACCCAAGTTGCATTTAGTGTTCTAGCTGCCCATGTAGTCTTGGTTGTAAAATGATCTAAAATAGAATTGTTAATAGTCCTAGCGAATGGCATTATTTAGCATCTCCCATAGCTAAGTTTTCTTTTAAGTTCTTTTGTATCATAATAGTAACTATAATAGCAGCATTTACATGTTTAACTTGTCCACATCCTGAGCAAATAAAGGAGTGCTCTTTACAATCATTTGATAATTTATCTATATAATCTGTAAAGTTTTTGCCACATCCAGGAGTAGTACAATACCATTTACCTTTCCTTTCACCTCGTTTAGTAAGAGTTTTAAAATCTTTAACAGTCTCAATATCTTTGAGACCTATAATAGCAGGTAAATTCATAAGTATTCATAATTACAATATTATGTACTAGCATAACCAATGCCTGTAGCCGCAAATTGTACAGTTAGATCATTCCCACCAGGATTAACATTAGCAAATCCTAAGTTGATAAGCACTGGCGAAGAAACATCATTAGTAATCTCTTTTACTAATGTTGCTTGACCTAAAAGATTAGTAGCAGAAGTTATAGCTGTCCAAGTTAAATCGTTTGCATCAAACTGTACGTTAACACCAGAAATAGCTACAGTAGTAGCTACTAATACTTTTCTTCCGGCTCCTCCAAAGCCACCTGTGTAGCCTGTAATACCGCCTTCACCGTCAGCTAGGTCATCTGTTCCAGCATCATCTACCTTTTCATCGGTAGTTTTAGCAGGCACATGAAGAACATTTGACAAGGCCATTTTCATAGTTGTAGTATCTGAGTCAAAATCTAATGCATAGTTTATTCTATCTAATGTATTTTTAACATTCTTAGTATACCAAAAACTTCCAACTGGCATATAAATCTCCTATATATAGTAATATATAGTGTATAGTTAATTAAGCTTCCAAGTTTTTCCACCTTCTGGAATATCCCAAGTTATACCACTTTCTGGAATGTCCCATTTTATACCTGAAGACGGAATTTTCCAACGCTCAACTCCTATTATTGTAGTCAAAATTGTGGGATTGTCCACTAAAAATTGCAAAATTGCTGAGGCTGGAAGAGCAATAACACTAGGGCCTATAATATTAGGATCAGTAGATAAGAACTGAGATAGAGCACTAGCTGGTGCTACTTTTATAAGTATCGTAGAATTGTCACTAAGAAATGAAATTATTCCACTACCAGGTGTAACATCTATCTTAGCTATAGGATCGTTTACTAAATAAGAAAGTATAGCTGATGTAGGTAATGTTATAAGACGTATTGTAGGATCAGTGGCTAAATAAGAAAGTATAGCACTACCAGGAGTTACTATTGTAATTCCTCCTACTATTGTAGTAGGATTGTCTACTAAATAAGAAAGTATAGCACTAGATTGTACAACTGTAACTTTTACAGTCGGATTGTCTACTAAATAAGATATTATAGCAGAAGCTATATCAGCTTTTATGTTAACTGTAGGAGTATCTACAGTAAAAGTAGTTATAGCACTTCCTGGAAGTACCCTTACATTGATTACAGAAGTATCTATAGTAAATGCAGCTATAGCACTGACCGGAAGAGTTATTATGCTAAATATAAATGCATCTACGGTAAAAGCTACTATAGCACTAGCAGGTGTTACTGTAGTAACACCTCCTGCTGGGGGTTTAAATAATATTTGTCGTCGAATAGAAAGCATAATTTATTATGGACTAAGTATTTTCCATTCAAACGTTCGACCTGTACCAAGAGTCTGTTTAAGTGTATAACGAGTACTTATATCACTCATAAGTGGATCACTACTTGCGATTATCTCTCCTTGAGCATTTGCATAAGTAACAACAGAATATAAGCGCTCTGTACTCGCAGACAATACCTTATAATAAGTACGAACTTCTACTGTATCGCCATTAACTAAATTAAAGTTATTTAAAAATAACTGTAGTGTTTTATTAACTGTTAAAGTAGTAAGATCCGTTTCAGTATTTATTACAAGCGTAGCTGTAGTTCCGCTTGCTTCCAGCGTAGGCATTTATTTTATACTCCTAATAGATTCCATATAATATAATATCAAATAACCTAGCTGTGGCGCTTGTTGTACTTGATCTAGCTCTAGCGGCAAGCCGTGTTGCTGTAGGAACAGAGAACGGTAAAGGTCCTATAACATGTGGATTTAAATAATCTACAGTAACTTCAGTTCTAAAATAAAGATCAGATAAAACTAATTCTGTTGTACCTATGCCAATATCTAAAAGAAAATCAGCAGCTACTCTAGCAACTTGTTGGGGTCCAACATATGCACTAAGTTGTCTAATGGGATTTGTAGATGAAGCAATTATTTCGAACCATGCCCCTTCTGTATGTGCTGTAGCTCCTGGATCTATACTTGTACCACCAGAATCTGCCGTATTATGCCCATAAGTTGTTACACCATTAAATGCACCACTACCAAAAAAGCTACCTTGCAGTAAAATAACTTGACATTTTGGATTTGAACCACCTGTAGTAGCTCTAGCATTTGCAGAAATTCGTGATCCGGATTTTATTCTAATAGGAAAATAATAAGTACTAGTTCCTTCTGCGGACTGTCTATACCATCCTAATGATTCTAAGATAACCACTTCTGAAGAAGCAGCACCTATAGCAATATTTAATAATCCATCTATGTCAGCACCACCATCTCTATGAATATTAACTACAATCCCAGTAGCGTCAAAAGCTGTAGAAGCTATAATTTGAGTATAAGTACCATTTAAAGCGTTTGCAGTAGCACCACCAGTTATTATTACTGGAGCACTAGTTGCTAAATCAACTCCAGCAGCTTCAAATCTAGAAGCAATTTGTAATAAAGTAGGAAAATTAGGCATAGAACCTAAAATCTCCAAAATGTTTACTAATAACGTCTCTTAGTCTTTGGCGCTGAATGGAAGTTAAGGTTGCAAGAAAAACAGATATATCCGGATCATCTATAATGTCTTGTATCCTATCTTTAATAATAGGTAAAGGGCGAGCTATAAGAGTTTTCGTAGCAGCATTCCACATTACATCCGTGTCCGGTTGTTTCGTTATAAGGATAGCTTCTAGAGAATTATCTATAAGAGCTGGAGGAGAATCCTGTTGAGTATAGCTTTTAGCTATCCCTGTAACTTTTTCTACTATTGCATACCAAGACATATTAGACCTATTAGACCTATGGTATAAATAAAGTAAATAGTAGGGGTGCCGAACGGTCTCCAAAAACCGAGTGTATAGGGCGTTGAATAACTACAACAAATAGTTAACACTATACACTCGGCGTTATACATGTTTTGGTGCTCTTGTAAAACTTATAGTTTAAACATCATAACTTCCTTGAGATTCATTTATAACTCGAAGAGTAAGTAACTTACTAACAGTTTCTTTATTATTATGTTTCAGACATAAAGACCATACACCATATATCGGTAATACTTCTGCAAAATGTAATGTAGGTTCATTGCATATAGCGCAAGTTGGTGCCAATTTTGCTTGTGCAGATACATCTGCACGTACACCAAAAACTAAACTATTATTTAAAAGATATTCTTTATAGCATTGTTTGGCTTCTTCTGCTGTTTCATGTAAACAGTTATTTCTATAGCAATAACCAATAGCATAAGTACTATGCAACTTATCATTAAAGCATGTATAACGCCATTTATTACTACCTTCTATTTGCCTAGCAGATAAGAAATTCATAAAAAGGATGCCAAGTAGTCGTCTCTAATAATGAGACCATAAAAGGCATAATAAAAACCTGGCATCCTTTCGAGGTGGTAATCTCTAATTGGGCTTAAGGTTTAAGGCTTAAGGTTTAAGTTCATTGCGTTCAATGAGCTGGAGGAGTTTTCGATCGAATTCTTCTCTTGGGAGAAGGTGCTTGGTCTCTGCTTGGATGGTGTTATTAAGAGCTGAACGAATTCTGCCGTCGCGAAACCCATCAGGACCGAAAGAAGTGCGAGACTCAGTACCATCTTCAAGCACTTTAATGCGGCTTGAGTTGATAGAGGCGCGTTCTTCCAGAAGCATAATCCGTTCCGATATTTGATAGTATCCTCCGGCAACAACCAAGGCGGCGGAAACAATGGGGGCGATCCATCGAATGGAAGAATGGATAATGCTCGCGATTTTAGCATCCTTCTCTTGATCTTTTTGACCCACATTAGCATTTCACTCCTTCAGAGAGGGTACTACCTCAGCACTTATAAATGGCTTTATAAATGGCGGAAATGTCGGCGATTCCACCTGTAATAGTTGTGGTTGTAGCTTTTGAGCAAACGTAAGTTGGTGTAACCAGAGCTTCCCTGTGAATAATACTCGTAATCGTTCTTTCCAAGTTAAATACCAGCAACTAATTACCCGATTGCCATCTGTATATGCCGGAAGAGGAAGATATTCCGGCTGATCTTTTGCAAAAACAGTATTAACCTCCTTGAACTGAATTGGTTCCATAGTATTATAGCGCAGTTATCCTTTCAGGCGATACAGTGCACACTACTTGAGCACAGTGTCCTACACCTTTTTCTTTGTTGTCTGGTAATCTGAATACATACGGGCGGCGGATTTACCTGCTGTGAGAAGCAAAGCTAAAGCTCCTGCCCAAAGCCCACCAGTTTCCATACTCGTAAGCCCTGTAGAAACCGCTTCTCCGACAGCAGTGACTAGAGGAGCTTGTCCATTATCGCCCTGCAAGGCCCAGGACAAAAAACCACAGCCAGAACATGTCAATGTCAGTGCTAAAAGTGCTAAACTAAAAGAAATCTTTGTCATAGAAAACTTTCTTCTCTGTATAATATATATATATAATATATAATATATAGATAGTAATAGTGTTATGGATTTTTTAAGATATGGCGCTTATGCATATGCCTGATTTCTCAGGCGTATGCCTGAGAAGTAATGCTCCTTAAGACTATAGGATATTTCTCAGCAATGTAATATCCAACAGCATCGCTCAGGTGAGTGAGTTTCTTGTCTGCATTTTTATCTATCTCTCCAGAAGTGCCTTCTATAACTGTCACTCCCTCGAAATCTTTTATAAGACGGGGGCAACCCACGGGGTCTACGAGAAACCTAACGGTATTGTCCATGGAGAGCAAACGAGAGTTCATAGCGTTTATTCTCGGTCGCTGGTTTGGATTTTGTCTGGGATAACTAAAGTGAAATTGTCCTTGATTATAAGCTTCGCGATAATGTTCAGCAAAATATCTACGGATAATATCCCAGTCCGACCCCGCTATTTTAGCGGAGCCAGAAGCTCCTCCTGTAGAGTCACCATAAAAGTATATATGCCCACCTCGGTCTATATGAGGAGTCGTATATGTGAGAGAACGGAGTTTCTCACATACACGAAGTGTATTAGATATTTTGGGTATGTAAACTTCCTGGATGGCGTGTGAGCGGGAGACTCCACTGCTTTGAGTGGAGTCTCCTCTCAGAGTGGAGGAGTCTCCTCCACTCAGAGCAGCGGAGACTCCGCTGAGTACACCGGAGTCTCCCATCTCCTGTATTACCACAGCCACTCCAGGGTCCCTATTAAAATCAAAACAAAATATTAAATCCTGCTCGGGGGTGTAATATAGACGAGTAGAGGCATGTAGCTCACGAGAGAAGGGGGGATACGCCCGTCCCTGAAAGGATATAAAACTTGCTTCATATTCTTGCGCGTAGGTCAAAGCGTCCAGGCTCGACTTAGCTGAGAGTATCTCCTCCGGGGGTAAAATATCTTCAGACTTCCAGGTGAAAGCGGCCCAGTCGGAGGCTCCGCCCCGCTGAGCGGAGGAGCCTCCGCTCAGAGCAGCGGAGGCTCCCTCTGCCTGTCTCTCCTGAGCCTCCTGATATAGATCATAAAAGTGATTCCGACCCTCTGGAACTCCTATGATAATAGCCCAGCCTGGAGGACGTCCTTCTGTGAACAAAGCTGGACGTACATGCTCCGGCCAGACAGAAGGTTTCATGTTAGCATACTCATCTAGAATTATACCATCCAGAGGGGTGCCTTCTATACGTTCTGGCATATCCATGCCTGTAACTGTAATAGCGGAGCTAACAATGGTATGAACAGTTAAATCTGCCTCAGCTATCTTTCGGACTAAAGAATGAGGTAGTAACCTCTTCATATCTCGCCAAAATATTCTTTTTGATTGGGAATATGTTGGTGCTGAACATACATAATTGGCGTCTAATATTGGAGGATTGAGGGCTCTCTGTATCAGAAGTTTTTTAGCTATATCTGTCTTACCGGAGCGCCTCCCTGCGGCTACCACAATGAATCTTGCTAGGCAAGCTATAAGTTGTTGTTGTATTTTATGATATCTATATTTATTCCATAACATACATATATATATATATATGTATATATATATAGGGGGTTAATATATGTTTTTTAGAGGATAGCCTAGGGGGGTACTGGGCAACGTTCCCACAGTATAAAATTTCACCCTCGGCACATTTTGTACTTCTGACAATATATTTCCATTAGTTATTCGTTTGCATAGAAGACATAGCTTGCCTTTGAAACACTACTAGAGCTTTGGCTTGTTCCTCCAGTGTCGGACCGTTTTGTACTTCTGGCAAGTTATATACCTTCGGCCTTCTCATTTTTAGAAGGAACATCATAAGATGAGGAGAATATACTTTCTTATAGGAAAATATTTGCCCTTTATAATGTATAGGCTCGTCCCACCCATGGATTGCTTTATGGATAGTATTGTACTCTAGGTGAGAGGTTAACCTTTCTTCTACTTCATCATAAGCTTCAGCAAATTCCGGGTCTATCTTTTTGTATCTTAAGACAGTAGAATGCGAACAAGAACACTTACGGCAAGCTTCTGCCTTAGAAAGAGTTTTCTCAAACTCATATATAAATTTATTCGGATCGAATGCATCCCAACGAGACTTATAACGACCGCGAGAATATCTTTTTAGTTTTGTTAGTCTTAAGATCATATGTCTTTAATATGTTTATATAGTAATGTCCTTGCTATACTCAAAATATAATACTCTCCTATGCCTATTGCATCTGCTATATTATCATCGGTGCCATTATAATTCCAACGTTCTTGTGCACGTCGCATAGTAACTTCTTTTGGTGCTTGTCCTTTCCAATTACTAACTGGTAACAGACAGATGTTATTTATAGTACATATATTACCAGAAATTAAAGCTTGACGCAAGGAAAAAACCAAAGAAAAAAGCTTGGTCAAAGCACCTGAATTTAACGCAGCCTGCCCGCGAGAAGATTGATAACATTCTGGCAATTCTATTACTATCTTATTAGGCTTAACTTCTGTTGATAAAACCAGAACTCTTTTTATCATATAATCAAGTTTATCTACCCAACTCATTTTATTAACAGAAAAATTCTTTACTGCACCATAATATAATAATTCCATATCAGGCGTGACTTTAATAGCAGAAATTTCCTTAAAGAAACTTTTATTATATGTTAAAGGTATTTTCCTTTTGACTAAAAAGATAGCATAACCCAAATGCTGTATGGAAGGGTCTATGGATAGTATTTTCATGTATTATATTATAATAATAGAATAGCAAAACACAAGATTTTTATTTTTGTTATTCTATATATAAACAAGGTTTTTATTTTTGTTATTCTATATATAAGGCGGGAGAAGACGCATTTAACCTTCTATAAAAATTGCTCTAAAAATTTCCTTTCTCTAATAAATTTCCTTTCTCTAATATATTAGCAAAACTAATAATGCAAACTTGTAGAATTTCGGAAAATTCATGCAACCGTGATAATTATCTAGCCCATCTGAAATCCAAAACACCTAATTTTTTTTCACTACACAAGAAATCACTTGCAACTTCGATTTTTTTTTCGGTCTATACGTGGGGGAAACGGGAGTCCACACCCAGTTCTTCTCTCTTCTCTTCTATATTTCTTCCACTATTACTATTTATATATTATAACTATACCCTATTTCTATAATAAATCCGCATTCTCTTCCTGTTTTCTTCCCCGTTTTTTTCTCATGAAAATACAGGCAAAAATAACGTGAGTCTATTATAGTTCCCTTTTGTTAGGCATAGCGAACAATCAGCTTTTTCTTGCAGTTTTCAAATTTTTGTATTTTTTTTATCCCCTGCAACAGGCGGCCTTTATGACTTTTAGCTATATTATAAACTTAGGGAAACGGTCCCTGAAGAGTCTATAGAAATAGGCTAAAATGCATTTTTTATGTTATAAACCCCCAAAAAAAGCCCCAAAAAGCCATAAAACTGATTTCGACATTTTGAACTTCGAACAAAGACGCATCCTATGTATCTACAAGTACATAGGACGCGTCTACGTTAGAATAAAAAAATTTTGAGTTTGTGCGGACCCTATTTCCATAGGCTTTCATGCAAAACACGACAAGAATTCTGGTAATTTAAAAGCTGTCCTAACTTCTTATATACTCATGACTTAGTTTTTTGGTCACAAAACAGAAAGATGTCTGACAAGTTCCCTTACATCGCACTAACATTTTTTCACACAATATGCTATATGGGCTAGATGGTCTATACTAAGCTGCACCTCTTACTCCACGGCACCTATAGCATATAACCATTCTTCTCCCCAAATTCCTCTCGTTTTCAAATTTTCATCATCCAGGCAAGGAAATCTAATTTAATCCCAAAGTGTCTTTTAGCAGTATTATAAACGTGAGTCAAATTCGATTCTTGTCCGTTTTGAAAAAAGCCAAAAGTCATAAGTCACTGTTACAATCAACAGCGCAACCTCCCAGCCCTGCCATTTTCAACTTTTTCACGTCAAAAACCCCACAAGAAAACCATCTAATCTTGCAAGATTTTCATAATAACAGTTCCCAGAATCGTAAGTCCTTATGGCGTATAGACATCTTTGCCCTTTTTGTATACTATCCCTAGCAGTATGATTTTTCTGTAAAACTCTACAGCGTATACCTTTACAGCAAAAATCTTATCTACAAGAAAACACCACAATAATAGTATTCTGAACAGAAATCGCTAATTATTTTTGTTTTTATCACCTAACTCCTTCTCTTTTCATAACTTAGCGGAATTTTATTGTGTTAATCTAACGCCTCGCATACAATGCGCCTCGCGTAGTACCCTAGGGAGTATCTTAGAAGGAGTAGAACTTATGCGCATTACTTTGTTGCTTACTCGATACACGAACAAGGCTGCCTCTAGTAGAGACATCGCTATCCCCAATCCGGACGGGTACGATGCTTTTGCTAGAGCGCATAGGATCGGTCACAACTGGCGCGAGCGAAACAAGGAAGGAGAGAACAACTACTATAATTATCACGTAAAGTTTCTGCGCATCGATTAGTACAGAGGATCGGTCATAAGGAAGGAAAGGAGGACAACTATTATAACTATCACGTAGAGTTTCAGCGCATCTAGTACGGAGGACAGTATGACAGAATTACACTCGGCCTGGCGCAAATGGCTTAGAACGAAACGCGCATTAGAGAAAGCGCAAATCCTACTGCGCACCCTGAAAGAGGAAGAGAAGAAAGCTAACATCGTCTGGAGAGCAATGTGGAGGCGAAGAAAGATAACGGGAAAGACTCATTTGCACTCGAAAAGGTAACAAGGAACACAGTATGATCCAAGTAGGAGAGCCAATCCTCATAATGGAGCAAATATGAACATGAAACTATCTGAAGCACTACGTAAAGGTGCAGAGATGATCAACTGGCGACAGTGTTTTGGTAATATGTTTACTTGGCATATTATAAAAGAAAAGGTTAATATCAATTCTGCTTGTGCTATAGGATGCATAGCACTAGGAATGGGTCGGAGTCCAGAACAACAGGGACCGGGATGGTGGGGATGGTCTATGGAAGATTGTGTACCGAATGAAAATATGCGACATCTTTTGATGTACAGGAATGATATAGCTAGAGATAGTCTTGAGGAAATCTTACATCTTTTAGAACTCATGGAGAGCGAAGACGAGATTAGTACGAAGGAGGTGTCATGCTGATTCTTCCTTCTGTCTTACAAGGGCTTGCCTTGACTGCCGCTGAGGCACCTAAACATCATATCCTCCAGGGGGTTTACTTTAAGAGCTACGATGGCTACGTCGTGGCAATCGCTAGTGACGGCTGGATACTCGTCAGGATCAAATGGCACTCGAACCTAGATAACGAGTATCCCGAACGGGGCGAGCTCCGGGCTACTTCTTTGTCTGAATGGTCCGCAATCCTGCCCTATGGCGCTTGCCTTTTGGCCGCACGGGCCGCGCCCAAGCGACCGACCCATGACATACTTCGATACGTCGCCATTGACGAGTCCACCACTAATGGTCTTGTTACGATCGGCTCGACGGACTTGAACACGGATCACGTCCAGCGAGTAACTCCTATCCAGGGAAAGTATGTTGATGTAGACTCAGTATTTTCAGCCTTATCGACAAGTGAACATGGACACTTTGCTACCTTCCTCCCAGCCAAACTCTTAAAGGCAGTAACTATTGTCGAGACTGTCTTCCCGCCTGTGCATCCTTCTCCCCGAGAGGAGAAGGGTCGCCTGTCCGTGGATTTTATGGTCGGCGCGGAAGGGGTCCCTTCTGTCCTCCATTCGGAGCGGGATGGAATCACACTCGAAGTCCTTGTAATGCCCCTCTTTCCCAGTAAACGAATTGCTAATCCATCATTACTCACGTTTCAGCGCATCTAGTAAAAGAAAGGAACCCATCATGAAATTTTCTGACGCACTACGCAAGGGAGCGGAGCAGGTAGACTGGCGGCAGGCACATGGCCAACTGTTTCTCGATACTCCTATTGGTATGTCTGCATGTGGGCTAGGTTGCCTTATACTCGGACTCGGTTTAGTTAAGGCTGATGATCTTGAAAACTTGACAGTAGAATACGAATATTTGGCTGAAGATGCTCTTCAAAAGATAGTACCCGGAACGATATGGGCCAAAATCTTGCATTGGAATGACGGAGACCGGCTTCTCCTGGAGCAAATCGCAAAGAATCTCGAAGCGTACGAATCGGGAATAGATGCTTAAAGATTTCGTATCTAGTGTAGGAAAAAAGAAAGGAACCGATTATGTCTCATGAATTTGAATCTGGACTTTTTGTCGGTACTGCTGCATGGCATGGTCTAGGTGTTACTCTAGAAAACGCTCCTGATAATATAGAAGAAGCCCTTAGAATAGCCGGTCTAGACTGGAGCGTGGAGTTAGAGCCTATTTTTCTACGGGACGGCACGTTAGTTGAGGAGAAAAAAGCAGTTATACGGTCTACCGATCGTAGCATATTGGGAGTAGTAGGAAATCGTTTTCGTCCACTACAAAACCTAGAAGCATTCCGGTTTTTTAATAGCTTTTTAGAAGTAGGACAAGCTCGTATCGAAACTTGTGGTAGTCTATATAACGGCCGTAGAATTTTTGTTTTAGTGCGCCTATTAGTAGATGATGTCGACGTGGCAAAAGGGGACACTATTCGACCGTACCTTGCCTTGGCTCACGGACACGATGGTACTCTCGTAGTAACTGTAATGTTTACTGCTGTCAGGATTGTCTGTGCAAATACCTTGGGGGCAGCCTTATCATCTACGTCAAACGACGGTTCGAGCATTCGCCTTCGTCATACTAAAAGTCTTCCTATAGGTCTTGAAAAAGCACAAGATACTATTTCTCTAGCAAAGCAGAGTTGGGATATTTCCGTCGATGCATTTAAGCGTATGGCTAAAACCGCTATGACAGGAAAGGAGTTTGCCACCTATGCTAAGAAAGTTTTTTCTGTAAACGAAGATATTGAAGAGCTCCCTAAGAAAACTCAAAATATGCTAGATATTTTGACAGAGACATACGATAACGGACCTGGTTTAACTTCCCACACTCGTGGTACTATTTGGGCCGGGTATAACGCAATTACGTCCTATCTGGATCATACTCGTGGTCGCACGGCGGAGAGTAGGCTAGATTCTACTTGGTTCGGTGCATCTAGTCAGACTAGAGCCCGTGCTCTAGAAATAGCGTTTGCTTCGCAGAATTAGATTTCAAGCGCAGATCTAGTACGGAGGACAGGACAATTTGAATCTCTTCATTTCTTTTCTATGGACCGGGAGCACTTCGCTTCCGGTCCGTTTTTAGTTTTAGGAGCAAATATGAACATGAAACTATCTGAAGCGCTACGTAAAGGTGCAGAGATGATCGGATGGCAACAAGCCCATGGGTACCTTTTTTTGTTCAATTATGAAGGTAACGTACAACAAGATGTACGTGCCGCTTGTGCTATAGGATGCATAGCACTAGGAATGGGCTGGGACCCAAAAAAAGAGGGAAGGGAATGGTTTATAAAAGATTGTATACCGAATGAAAATATGCGACATTTTTTGATAGACAAAAATGATATGGATAGAAATAGTCTTGAAGAAATCTTACAGCTTTTAGAACTCATGGAGAAAGAAAATGAATCTGAATCACTACCACGATGCTCTAGTTGTGGTGAACGAGAAGAAGATTTGCTAGATGATACCGTCCGAACTCTCTTGTGGGTAGATGGTTTTCTACTTTGTGAAGGCTGCATAGATGATCTTCTGCTATGTCCTTCATGTGAAAAACCTACAATGACACGAGGTCTTTGCAAAAAGTGTCAAAGCGTTTACGATTCTCGTCCAACGTGGGCAAAGCTTACTATAGAATCTCAAGAGGACTAACAGAAATGGTAACTAAGATAACAGAATATAAAGGTAGGCCAATTTTCGGCATCTATAAGACAACGGAGGAAACATATCCGGTTGTTTCATTCGGTCTAGAAAAAGCAAAGGTTATTCTTGCTCATATAGATGGCATTAAAAGTTTTGTTCTAACAGCAGGAAAGGAGACTCATAATGACAAGCAAAGAGTACGTTAGAGCTACCTTTGATGCGGAAGGGCCGTTAGGTGTTTTGAAATATCTAGAAGAAATACTTTTAGAATTACGAGACACCTGGAACGATAAAGACATGCGCGCAGTATGCATTAGGGATGCGAAAATACTTGCCGATGCAGCAGAAGAAATAGCCAAGCCTCTTGGCCGCAATGCCTAACCGGATGTACTTCGGGAGCCTCTGGGGCCACTCCCTGGGGGCCTCTGGGGCCGCTCCCCAGGGGCCTCCAGGGCCGCTCCCCAGGGGCCTCTGGGGCCGCTCCCCAGAGGCCTCCAGGGCCGCTCCCCAGAGGCCTCCAGGGCCGCTCCCCAGGGGCCTCCAGGGCCACTCCCCAGGGGCCTCCAGGGCCGCTCCCCAGGGGCCTCCAGGGCCGCTCCCCAGGGGCCTCCAGGGCCACTCCCCAGGGGCCTCCAGGGCCGCTCCCCAGGGGCCTCCAGGGCCGCTCCCCAGGGGCCTCCAGGGCCGCTCCCCAGGGGCCTCTGGGGCCGCTCCCTGGGGGCCTCTGGGGCCGCTCCCTGGGAGCCTCCGGGGTCGCTCCCTGGGAGCCTCCGGGGTCGCTCCCTGGGAGCCTCCGGGGTCGCTCCCTGGGGGCCTCTGGGGCCGCTCCCTGGGGGCCTCTGGGGCCGCTCCCTGGGAGCCTCCGGGGTCGCTCCCTGGGAGCCTCCGGGGTCGCTCCCTGGGAGCCTCCGGGGTCGCTCCCTGGGGGCCTCTGGGGCCGCTCCCTGGG
>Ga0247727_10001847_pt1 | contig 49183 bp, 49 predicted proteins | sample WisWelCaveWW1625_FD_202498 | JGI IMG/M metagenome (GOLD analysis project Ga0247727, IMG submission 202498) | Biofilm microbial communities from Wishing Well Cave, Virginia, United States - WW16-25 | ecosystem: Environmental > Aquatic > Deep subsurface > Groundwater > Cave microbial mat | place...
GCCGTTTGCCACAAACGCGGTCCGACGCTTCCCACAGCACGATCAGCGCCTCGCGCTCGGCGGCACCGTAGATGCGCCGGGACAGTCGCGGCGCTGAGCGCTTGCTGGACGGGCCAGCGCGAAGCACGCGCATCGCGTGCTTGCGATGATACCCCGTCGCGGCTGCGAACTCGCCGACGATCCGAGACTTGTCCGCCCGTCCGCTCGCCCTGTATCGCTCGCTCACTGCCGCCAACAGCTCGTCCCTCGTCGCCATGCTCACCCGCCTCATCCTGCCCTCCGCCCGGCTCCCGCCGCGGGAGCGACTCAGGCGAGGAAACAGTCATGATTCGGGAGCATTCCTGGCGAGGCAATGCGGCCTGCTCCCGGCATACGCTGGCCTACGACCGGTTTGTCTTCGCCCTTCGTGCACCGCGTGGTCACTTCGGTAGTCCCGCGCTGTGTCGGGCCGTGGACTCGATAATGCACCGCCTTGGAGGGTGGGTAATCCTCCGCCCCAGGGGCCCTCGCTCGGGTTCGGGTTATAGTGTCCCGATCCGTCATCACTTAATCGACCCCATCCGCCCCACTCGCGGGCACATCGCGACTTCACCGCACGGCGGCTTATACGCGATGCCTTCGCTGTGCGGGAGCGCCTAGGCGACCCGCGAGCGGTTCCGGGCTTTCGCTGCACATTCCGTCCTGGCATGCCGTCCTCTATGACCCCGGGGAGTTCGATCATCGATAAGTTCCAGAGCAGCGATGTCGACATGGCCTTCGCCGAGATCTGAGCAGCTCGGCACTCCCAAAATCCCGCAATCCGTTTCGCGCGGGGCACGTCTTACGAGGCTTCACTGGTTCGCTTCCGCTACGGCCTGTCAGGTTGCTCGCCCCCCTGCACGGATCTGACCGGCTTCCCGGCCAGCGGGGGCTTTTACATCCAGGCTTCCAACGCGGTAGGCACGTTGCTGGACATGACTACAACAGTGACTGGACTCCTCTGTTGGCGGGACTTTCACCCGCAGGAATGGCAGCTAGCCTCGCTGCACCAGATCCGAGCCGTGGAATGAGGGCTGCTCTGCCCCACGATGTGCCGAGCTGTTGTCGTGTCTATTGCGCTCAGACTGGTTGGGGCGCCGCTGTCGCAACCGGTCGCCCGATGCTGGAGATGGCATCAAAGAACAGCCGCGGCCGCTCGCCGAGCGAGTTGATGAAGATCGCGGTCACGCTCACCGCCATCGCCATCATGGCCCACACGGGATAGATGAGGCCGGTCGCGGCTAAGGGGATGCCGATGCCGTTGAACAGGAAGGCGAGCGTCACGTTCTGCACCATCTTCCTGTAGCTGCGGGCACTAATGTCGCGCGCGATTGGGAGCGCGGCGAGCCGGTTCGACAGGATGATGATATCGGCCGACTCGATGGCGATGTCGGTGCCGCCGCCCATGGCAATGCCGACGTCGGCCTGCATCAAAGCCGGGGCGTCGTTGATGCCGTCGCCGACCATGGCCACCATGCCGCTCTTCTGAAGCTCGCGCACCAGCTCGGCCTTGCCGTCCGGCAGGACACCGGCATGAACCTCGTCGATGCCGGCCTCGGTCGCAATCCGCCGGGCCGCCCGCTCGTTGTCGCCGGTCACCAATATCGTCCTGAGCCCAACCTGTTTGAGCGCCGCGATGGTCGCGACGGCGTCCGGCCTCAGCGCGTCGCCCACGGCCAATAAGCCAACGGCAAGCCCATTGCGGCCGACGGCGAGCACGGTCCTTCCTTTCTCCTCGAGCTCGCGGATAGCCTCGGCCAGTGCCGCCAAATCGACGCCGTCCTCGTGCAGGAAGCCGGGACTTCCGACCAACAGCTCGGCGCCGTCAAGCCGGGCGACGACGCCCTTGCCCGGAAGGGCATCAAAGGATTGGACGCTTGGCAGGCTGACGCCCCGCTCGAACGCGGCCTTGACCACGGCTTGAGCGAGCGGATGCTCGGACGAAGTCTCAGCGGCAGCGGCTATTGCCAAGAGCTCCTCCTCTGTGACGCCTACGGTCCTGATCTCGCGCACCGATGGGCGACCTTCGGTGAGCGTCCCGGTCTTGTCGAGCACGATCTGCTTGACCAGGCGGAACGCCTGAAAGGCTTCGCCCGTGCGCATCAGGATGCCGTTGTCGGCGGCTTCGCCGGCGCCGCGAACGATCGACAGTGGCGCGGAAATGCCGACCGCGCATGGATAGCCCATGACCAGCACACTGAGCCCCGCGAACACCGCGCGCTCGATGTCGGCCGTGCCTGTGGCGAGCCAGGAGCCCGCGAGCCAGCCGATCACGGCCAGCGCGGCCACCGCCAGAACGATTGGCGTGTAAACGCGCAGAACGCGGTCGACCAGGTGCAGGAGCCCGGGCTTCAGCGCCCGGGCGTCCTCCACCAGACTGACGACCCTGTGCAGGAAGCTCTCCGCGCCGACCGCCGTCACTCTGACCAGGAGCGTCCCGGTGCCGTTGATGGAGCCGCCGATGACACGATCGCCCGCTTGCCTCTCGACTGGAACAGGCTCGCCTGTGACGAGCGACTGATCGACAGCGGAATGACCGCTGACCACCTCGCCGTCCACGGGAATTCGCTCGCCGGGCCGGATACGTACGCTGTCGCCGACTTTGACCTCCGCAATCGGCAGCTCGACCTTGCGCCCGTCACGCTCCACTCGCGCGGTCTCCGGCTGCAGGTCGAGCAGGCGTTTGACCGCCTGGGAGCTTCGCGTCCTGACGATCAGCGACAGCCACTCCGAGAAGATGTGATAAGTGCCGACCATCACCGATACGGCGAAGAAAGCACCAGTCGGATAGCCGGGCGGCTCGAGCGTTAGCCCGACGATGCCGCCGGCGATTCCCGCGAAAGCCCCGATCTCCAACAAGACATGCTGGTTGAGGATGCCGCGCCTCACCGCCTGGATGGCCATGTGCAGAATGTGGCGGCCGACGCCGAACACGAGAACAAAGGCCAGCACGCCGACGATCCACGGCACCGCAGCGGTGATGTGGCCGGCCAGGTTCAGATAGAGCAGGGTCAGCGCCACCACAGCCAGCCCACCCGCGCTGGCCGTGGCCACCCAGAAGCCACTTGGTCGCAAGACCAGGAAGACCATCGCCCCGAGGCTCAGGCACACGAGCGCGGGCAGAAAGGTGTACCACTGGTTGAAGGGATCGGCGATGAGCGGGATTGACGCCACGCTCAGGGCAACCGCAATGACGAAGCGCCGGCTCTCGCGGATGAGGTCCTGCTTCTCCTCTTCGAAGGGGCGGGTCTTGCGCGGATCAGACACCGTGTAGCCGATATCGCGCAGGGTCTGAAGGAGCTGCTCGGGATAGGCGATCGCCGGGTCGTATTCGACCAGCGCTTGCTCATGGGTGAGGCTGACCGCGACCTTGTCGACCCCGGGGAGGCGACCCAGCGCCTTCTCGATGGTGCCGGTGCAGAGCGAGCAGTGCAGCCCGCCAATGCGGGCACGAATTCTCGCACGGTTCGGCCGGGGCGAGGGTTCCTCGGTCCACGGGCGCAATGTGGTGTCTGCGGTTCTGTCGATGCCCATGACGGCCTCCTGTCATCTGCCTCATGGGCAGGCTGGCTCGCGCCGGCCTCAAGCCTCGAGGCGCGCGAAAACTCCAAACCAGATCGACCAAAGCCCAAGCGCGCTCAAAATGACGCCGGTCCAGAACGGCAGGCGTCGCGAGAGCGCGCCCAGCCAGTCGAGCGCTCGGCGTGCCGGCTCGAACAGCACGGCGACGATCAACGGCAGCGACAGAGCGATCCCGAAGAGCGCGAGAGAGACAAAGCCCCCGGCGAGCGTCGCACCGCTCGCCCCGCCTGCTGCAGCGGCTGCCAGCAGGGCAGAGATCAAGGGCGCCGCACAAGCCGGTATGTTTAGGCCGAACAAGACGCCAAGCGCCGCCGGGCCGCGGGCGTCCGAAAGGCGGGTGAGGCTCGGGCCCAGAGCGACCATCAGCGTTCCGGCCTTGCCCGTGACATAGAGGACGCCGAGCAGCACATAGAGCGCGCCCAGCACGACCCAGGCCGCGCGCTGGAAACCCAGAAACGCCGAGCCCACGATCACCGCAAGCATGCCGAGCACCCCGGTGAACAGGGCGCGCACGAGCGCAAAGATGCCAACCTGGACGAGCTTGCCCTTCGCGTCCACGCCTTCGAGCACTTTCACGAAGATCAAAGTCGATCCAAGCGAGCACGGTTCGATGAAGCCGAGGACACCGAGCCCAACGGGGAGCAGCACCAGGCTGGTGAGCGTGAAGTCCATGGCTAATGCTGCTCCAGAACTCGGTAGCCGGGCCTCTCGACAAGTCGGGCGAGCGCGTCCTCAGTGATGGTGTTGGGGTCGTAGAGGATGCGCGCAGCGCCTTCCTTGAACGAGACTTCGGCCATGCGCACCCCCGACTCGCGCTCGAGCAGCGTTTTGATGGTCTCGGCGCAGCCCTCGCAGTGCATGCCTTCGATTTTGAAAGTTGCGGTCTTCATCGCCTTGGTCCTCTGTGATGCGTTCTCACTCTCGGGGGAATCGCGATCTCCTCGGTGCTATGCTTCGATGGCGGTGAACCCTGCAGCGCCGATCGCCTCTTTGAGCTGCGCCTCCCGGACTCGGGCCGGCTCGTAGCGGACCCGTACGCGCTTGCGCCACAGGCCCGCCTTCACCTCCCGCACACCCGGCAACGCCGTCAGTGCGTTGCGGATCTTCTTGGCACACCCGTCGCACACCATCGCCGGGACAGAGAATTCGAGCTCCGCAATGGGATCGGTCCTGCCTTCACCCGCCATGCTCATCTCCGTCACAGCAGTTGCACGAACACGTCGACGTAGTACGCAGCGACCATCAGCAAGGCCACGCCGCTGGCGATCTGGATGGGGCGGCTCCACACGCCGAGCCGGGTCCATCCCGTAAGGGCACTGCCGGCGACGCCGGCGAGCAGGAACGGAAAGCCGCGCCCAAGGCCAAAGACGAACGCGAGCAGCAGCGCGTGTTGGGGCGCCTGCGCGGCTGCTATCGTGAGGAGAAGCAAGAGCGGCGCGACCGAGGTCCCGAGACTGAACACGAGCCCGTACCCGAAAGCCCCCAGCATGCCCGGCCTCCGCCATGCGGTCAGGGTTTCGATCTTGACGCGCGGCCACCAGAACGCGATGACGGCTGCCCCGAGCGACGCGGCGGCCATGGCGAGCGCCCAGTTGCGGCCAAACGCTTCCGTTGCCAGGGCGCCCAGCCGTCCTGTGAGCGCGCCGAGCGCCGCCAGGCTGACGACGATCCCGGCAAAGAACGCGCTGGCGACTTGTAAGCCGCCATGACGCGAGCGGGCCTCGGAGGCCCCGGCGAGACCGGCAACGCCAAGCCCCATCGGCACGGTGCAAGGGCACACCCCGCTCGCCACGATGCCGCCCAGGAAGGTGAGCCCAAGCGCGGCGAGCGTGCCCTGGCCGGCAAGCGGCTGCAGGAACTGCTCCAAGGTCATTCGACCTCCTTGGGCGTGCCCGCTCGGTAACCCAGCTTGTTGATGGCCGCGACCAATCGGTCGGGCGCCACCTTGCTGGCCGCGTAGGTCACCTGTGCGCTGCGTCGTTCGAGGTTCACCTCCACGTGCGACACGCCGTCGATGGCCTTGAGGGCTCTCTTGACCGATGCGGCGCAGGCGATACACGCCATGCCCTCGACCGGGATGACTACCGTTTTGACAGCGCTCTGTGTGGCCGGTTGCGCTGCCAGCGCTACCGCGCCAGGCCACTGCCCCAGCGAGCCGAGGAGGATCAGCCCGCCGGCCGCGAGCAGCATCAAGCGCCGCGCACACGAAAGCGCATGTACCAACCGATCCGTGCCCAGCATTCGTCAGTTCCCCATCCCTGCGATCTCATCCATCGCCGCTGCCTGCTGCTTCAGAAACGTCCCATCACGCTCGCGTTTGCTCTTGCCGAGCCGAAGGCACCTGTGCCGTCCCGGACGACACCGCCGATGCCGCTCCGTTGGACAGCCGACCATCGCGAAGATGCAGGACGCGGTCCGCCAGCCGCGCCAGCTCCTCGGAGTGCGTGACGACGACAACGGTGCGCTCGCGCGCGATGGATTGCAGCAGCTCGTAGATAAGGCGACCCGTCGCAGAGTCGAGATTTCCGGTCGGCTCGTCGGCGAGCACCACGCGCGGCTCGTTGGCAAGCGCCCGGGCAATGGCCACGCGCTGCATCTCGCCACCCGACAGCTCATTGGGCCGATGGCGGGAACGTTGACCGAGATCGACCCGCTCCAGCAAAGCCTTAGCCCGGCTGGCCCTCGCCGCCCTGGCAACCCCGCTGAACTCCATCGGCAGGGCGACGTTTTCCAGTGCCGTCAGGTTCGGGATCAGGTTGAAGGTCTGGAAAACGAAGCCGACAACCTCCCGCCGGAACCGCGTGAGCTCGCCTTGCGGAATGTCGCTCAGGTTGCGGCCGGCGACGCGAACCGACCCGCGTGTCGGCCGGTCCATGCCGCCGATCACATGCAAGAGGGTGGACTTGCCGCTGCCGCTTGGGCCGACGATCGCGACCATGCCGTGCTCGGCCAAGTCCAGGTCGACGCCGGCCACGGCATTGATTGTCTCACTGCCCTTCCGGTAGGACTTCCAAACCTCACGCAACTCGACCAGTGGTGCAGGCCTATTCATGTTGCATGGCCTCCAATGGGGACAGCTTGACGAGCTGCCGAACTCCGTACGCGCTGCCGAGCGCGGCGGCAGCAACTGCAACGAGAACAACAAGCAGCAGCACCGGCCCTGAGATCTGGCTGCCGACCGAAAGGCTTTCGAACAGCGGCTTGTAGTGGGCAGGCAGGAACGGACCGATCCCGAAAGCAAACAGGCGCCCGGTCACCGCCTCGCCGGCGAGCCTGAAAATCGCCAGGCCCAGTACGCCGCCGAGCAGCGTGACCGCCACCGCCTCGGTCAAGAACTGGGCGCTCACAGCGCCGTTGCTCGCACCGATCGCCTTGAGCGTGCCGATCTCGCGTGCGCGCTCGCGCACCTGCATGAGCAGCACGAAGAACACGACGAGACTCATCAGCACAAAGGCGAGGAGACCGCCGGTCCACGCCAGGCGGATGACCGCGCGGCTGGTGGTGGCGGTGAACACCGCCGCGTTCTGCGGGACCAGGATGTCCGCCACGTCGCCCACGACCTCGCGCAGGCCCTGCGCCACACGCGCGACGTTGTCCACGGAGTCGACTCGCGCAAAGATCCAGGAGATGCCCTCTCTGGTGCCGTAGATGGAGCGGAAGGTGTCGATCGGCAGGAAGAGCTGCAGATCGCCGAACACGTACCCGCTGGCGTACATGCCGACGATGCGCAGCTCGCGCTTGGGCCGATCGAGGGCAAAGATCACAGGGTGGGTGCGCGTGGCGTCGACCGTCATCGTCGCCCGGCCAATATCCTCAGGCCCGATCCGGGCCCAGGCCGCATAGCCCTGCCCGATGATGGCAACGTCCTGGCCGGCATCTTCTGGCCTGAAGTCCCGCCCCGCGATGATGCGAGGGTTGCCCGCCTCGCCGTGCGACTCGAGCCGCTTCACCGCTCCAGGCGCCAGTCCGACGTGCATGACGAAGTTGGGAGGCGTGATCGGCGCCATCGCCAGCAGATAGGGCTCAACATGCGCGACGTGCTCGATCCCGCGCACCTTGTCCAAGACGCTGTCGGGGAGAATGCGATCTTGGGCGATCATGTTGATATGGCCCATCGAGCCACGCGCCCTCAGCTGCAGCACGGTGTTGACGTCTTGCATCAAGGTGGTGGTCTGGCGCCCGACCGCATCGGCGATCGACTGCATGGCAAGCAGCAGGAAGAACGGCGTGGCAAGCAGGAGCACCACGACCATGAGCCGCAGCTTGTTGCGGAAGAGGTTGCGCAATCCGAGCAGAATCATTCCCATGGTCAACCTCAGACCTTTCTCATGGCCTCGACCGGACTGAGACGAACGGCTTTGACGATCGGGTAGGCGCTCCCCATGACGGCGAAGGCCAGCGCACCGAGAAAGATCGACACCAGCATCGTTCCGTCGAGGGTGAGGTCCACGCCGAGCGCACGCCGCAACGCGAGACCCAGCACGCCCGCCACCAGCACCGCCCCCGCGCTGGCCAGAGTGATGACGGCGATGACCTCGGCGATGAATTGCGCCGCGATCACTCCATTCGGGGCCCCGATCGCCTTGAGCGTGCCAATCTCGCGAATACGCTCCCGCGTGGCGAGCACCATCAGGAACACGATCAGCACGCCACCGATGGCGACGAGTAGCAGCGACCCATAGAGGCTCGCCGCGGTCAGGCTGCCGAGCGTCGCCCGCGCTGTGGCCACCTGCTCGGCGGCGGTGACGGCATCGACGCCCGGAAGCCGCTTCAAGTCCTCGGTCACGGCCTCGACATTGTCGACCCGATCCACGGTCACGCGGATTTTGGAGAGCTTGCCTCCGGGGCGGAAGATGCTCCGGAACGTCTCGATCGGAATGAAGACGTGGTTGTCGCCGAAGTCGTTTCCCGTGGCATAGACGCCGACGACGGCGAGTTCTCGGTCGCCAAGGCGCAACTTCGCGGGGTTCAGAACCGTCTGCTCAGCTCCAGCATCGAGCCCCAGGCGCTCGCGGGCGTAGAGGCGGCCGGCCACGGCAATTTCCTGCCCGGCATCGGTGGGGCTCAATCCGCGCCCCGCCACGATCCTGGCGTTCTCGTAGTCGACCTCGCCGATCGCCCGCATCGGCGCGCCCGGCGGCAGGCCGATGATCATGGCGTAGGCGTTGGGCTTCGAGGCGTCGATCTGCGGCTGGTGGATGTACTCCTCGATCCTGACGATGTGCCGGGCGTTGGGGATCTGCCTGATCTGTGCCAAGGTCGCCACCGAGAACGCCTCGGCACCGACCGGTCGGTCCGCTCCGAAGCCGCCAGTGCCGAACGCGCCGGCTTCGCGCAATTCGATGACGGTGCGCACCCCCGCCTGCAGCCGCTCAATCTCCTGGCGCGCCGCGCGCGTGGCCTGAGCCAGCACCGCGAGGATGCCGATAACACACGAGAGAAGCGCCACCACCACGGTGGTGCGCACGCGGTGGCGGAAGGGGTTGCGCAGACCTCGGGCTACGACACTCATGAGTCCTTCCAGAACGCTTGCGCGGGCTGCTCCAGGCCCTTCTCCAATAGGCTCCGGCTGTCGGACCGCTCAGCGGCCAACTTGAGCTTCGATCGATTTCGCGACCTTGTCGGCTTTGCTCTAGTCCAGCACGATGACCACCGCGCTGCCGTTGAGCGTCGGCAGGTACGCCGTTTCATTGCCTTTCTTGATCGTCGTGCCGAGTGGAACCTGAACGGTCATCTGCGTGGGCTTACCCGCGTGCGTGGTTTCGAGGACGAGATGTCCCGCGCAGCCGCCGGGCTTGAAGTCGCAATGCGTGAGTGTGGTGCTGAGCACCTTGCCTTCGATCTTGTCTTGTGCCGAGACACCCTGGGCGAACGTCAGCGCGAGCGCGGTCGCGAGGGCGATACGGGCGAACATCACGGTTCTCCTTGTGAACGCTTGGCGCTATGATCGACCTTGAACCTAGGTTCAAGGTCAAGCGCCATGTCCAAGAGAACAACAATCGGCACTCTGGCCCGCCAGATGGGCGTGCAAGCGTCAGCGGTGCGCTATTACGAGCGGCAGGGGCTGATCGCCTCCGAACGGCTGGCCAACGGCTATCGGGTCTATAGCCAGGATGCTGTCAACGCCCTGAGCTTCATCTGCCGCGCCAAGGCCCTCGGATTTTCTCTGGATCAGATAGCCGAGATCCTGGAGATCAGGCGTCACGATGCCGAGCCCTGTGATTGTGTCAGGAGCATCATCGAGCGCAACCTTGCGGACGTCGATCGCAAGATCGCGGCACTCACGCGCCTTCGGCGCGAGCTCAAGGACCTTGCCACCAGGGCTGCTCCATCAGCCTCCGCTGCCAGCGTCTGCCCGATCATTGAAAACGCGAAGTAGTCGCTACCGAGCACAGCCAAGCACTACTGTCACCGATTGGTGGTGCTTGGGGGACTCCTGAAGTGCCCGGCCTTGCCCAACACCGACTGCCACCGGTATTTGGGATCAAGTTGATGGGAGGACCTGAGGTCCAGGTGAACCCTCGCGATGTTAGTCCAGCACCCGGCTACTTCGTGAACATGGCAATGAGCGGCAAGTAGCCACGCTTGGCCAGCCGCTCTGATGCGGGCTTCACGTAGGCTGGGTCGAGCTCGATGCCGGCGCCTTCAACCAAGCGGTTCATGAAGTTGAACAATGCCGTAACGGCAATCACATGATAGAGGGCGGTCTCATCCCAGCCGGCAGCTAGCACGGCGTCTGCATCTGCTTTGGTGAGGCTCGAGGGCTGCTGTGTCAGCTTGCGCGCAAAGCGCAGCACCGGTTGCATCTTCTCTGACACGGCGTCGAGATTCCACCCGAGTTGTTGGATTGCTGAAGCTGAGACGCCCAGCAGCTCGGCGGTCGCCGCATGTACGCCTTGGCAATACCGGCATTGGTTGAGGCTCGACACATAGGTCGCAATCAATTCGCGCTCGCCTTCCGAAAACGGCGACGCGCCGCGTAGCAGCGCCTCGTGGAATTCGATCAGCGGCTTGCTGGCCTCGGGGAACAGGCGGAACAAATCGAGCAGCGTGCCTCCACGCTTCAGCGAGGGCAGATTGGGCATTGGCTCTCCTCGAGTTGATCGGCGGCTTCACGATGAGTTGGCCAAGTGTGATTGGCACGCCTTCTGCTCGTCAAATACCATCCCCTCCATGAGCGCAAGCCGCTTCTTCGCTCGTTGGAACTTCGCGACACTGTGCTTGCTCTTCGTTGCCGGGGCGAGCCACGCCGCCTTGGCCGAACCTGCGCGATGGCAGCAGGAGGGCTGGACCAAGACCGATTTCAGCAAGTCCCGCGTAACCTGGCAGGAAATCGTGTCCGGGGGTCCGCCCAGAGACGGCATTCCCTCGATCGACAACCCAATCTTCAAGTCCGTGGCGGAGGATAAAGAGCTGACCGCCAACGATCCGGTTATCGGACTAGCGATCGGTGGCGACGCTCGGGCTTATCCGTTGCGCATCTTGATCTGGCACGAGATCGTCAACGACACCGTGGGGGATGTGCCAGTCGCCGTCACCTACTGTCCATTGTGCAACTCGGCCGTTGTTTTCGATCGGCGCTTGCCACCACACGTCCTCGACTTTGGCACGACGGGAAAGCTGCGTAACTCCGACCTTGTCATGTACGACCGGCAGACCGAAAGCTGGTGGCAGCAGTTCACCGGCGAGGCCATCGTCGGCGCGCTCACAGGCTCGGAGCTGAAGTTGTTGCCGGCGCGCCTGGAATCGTTTGCCGACTTCAAGGCGCGCCATCCAGATGGCAAATTGCTCGTTCCCAACGATCCGAAGAAGCGCGATTACGGTCGCAACCCCTACGTCGGCTACGATATGAGCGCCGCGCCGTTCCTGTATCGTGGTGATTTTCCCAAGGACATCGAACCCATGGCACGCGTCGTAGTTGTGCGGCCGAGCCTGGGGAAGGCAAAGGCTGTCGCCTTGGAGCTCTTGCGCAAGAAGGGCAGGCTCATGCTCGACGATGTCGAGCTGGCATGGCAGGCTGGGCAGGCCTCCGCCCTCGAGCACTGGGAGGTCGCCAAGGGCCGTGCCGTCGGCACGGTCACCGCTTCAATCAAGGACGCGGACGGCAGACGTCACGATGTCCCCTACGATGTCACATTCGCCTTCGTGGTCCACGCGTTCCACCCAGACCTATCCATTCTCAAGTGATTGATCTATTCGTTGCCAAGCGTGCTGGAGGTTCCAACGGGCGTTGAGAAGGACGCGATCGGCGTAGAGAGGCAAAGGCGTGTGCAGGACTATTCGGCTGGGTTTGTCTTCGATCTTGCTCCTCGGCGTTGTGGTCGCGGTCGAGGCGCGAGGTCAGAATATCGAGATGTCCACACCTCCCGTCATGAGCGCACGAGAAGCGCATGCCAAAGCGCTCGCGGGCGAACTGGTTCTCGTGGATATCCGCACCACCGACGAATGGCGCAAGACGGGTGTTCCGGCGAGCGGCTACGCCATTACGATGCACCAGGATCAGGCGACGTTCATGCGGCAGCTTGCTGAGGCAACGAGCGGCTCTAGCCAGAAGCCGATCGCCCTGATCTGCGCTGTCGGCAATCGGTCTGCCTTCCTCCAGGGCAGGCTCAAGCAGGCGGGCTTCGAGAATGTCATCGACGTCGCGGAGGGGATGATCGGAGGCCGGCGCGGCATCGGCTGGATCAATTCTGGCCTGCCCCTTCGCCGCTGGACGCCAGGCCTCGACAGACCCCACACAGGATCCAATTGACGGCGGGTCTCGCCCTCAGCGAAGACGGGGCAGCAAGGCAGGACCAGCTGGCGATACTTTTCCTCTTGTGCACATCGCGTCGACCTCACATGTCGCAAAAAAGTCCGCTCCCGAGGGTGAAGCGGGCCCGCGGTAGCAGGGACCTTCGATCCCCATCAAATGGACAATGGTGTAGCTGACCCGAGTGGGCAGAGAGATTTCTTCCTGCGCCTTCAGCGTCTCAAGGGGAAATGGTCAAAGCGATGGCGAAATGCCGTCCCCTTCCCACCCAACAATTCGAGGCTCTCAAAATCTCGTGTTGTTGAATTCCTTGCGCTTCGCCGATTGCGTGAGCCTCGCCAATCTCAATCGTGTCCGGCCGAACGAATGCCATGTTCTTTACAGACGCGCTAGAAACTGTCGGGCACCCCGCGGCCTGAAACGGCCGCGGCCGGGCCCTACCGCGCGGCAGAGCCGGCCGCGCGCCCGAGCCCCGCTTGCCCGGAGGGCGCGGGTCTCGGCACGTTCGTGTGACGGTCCCTGGCGCGGACCATGATTACAACGAAATGGCTCGACCATGCTTTCGACGCGACGATGCCGGGACTCACCACGAGGCAGGACCGTGGTCTGCCTCGCGGAGCCGCCCCCCTGAAGGGGCCGGAGGCAAGGGCGGCTCCGCGAGGCAGACACACGAGCCTAAGACTATTCCCAAGGAAAGAAGTTTGAAGATCATTCCAGCTGTTATTGGACGCCGATTGATATCACCAGTCTGAAACAGAAAGTGATTGAATTCGCGGTCGAGAAACATACTTGGGTATAGAACCAATAGGGAACATTTGATATTATACCGGCACTGAGATCAGCGCTGAATTCTCGGGTTTCCTTCACTTTCTCAGGAGTACCGCGTCATGCGCTCGCAAGCTCAAAGACCGCACCAGACCATCTACGAAACGATCACGGCCAAGATCCTGGCCGCCATCGAAGCCAACCCCGGCGATCCCATCATGCCCTGGCAGCGCGGAGGCGCCCGGCCGGTACTGCCGACCAATGCCCTCACCGGCCAAGCCTATCGCGGGGTGAACATCTTGAGCCTGTGGGTCACCGCGCTTGAGCGCGGCTACAGCTCGGGCGAATGGGCGACCTTGCGCCAGTGGAACGAGAAGGGCGCCTGCGTCCGCAAAGGTGAGAAGGCCTCGCCGATCGTGTTCTACAAGGAGATCACCGTCGACGCCGAATCCGAGGTCGACGAGGGTGAGGCCGAGACCGAGCGGCGCCGTTTCGCACGCGGCTACTGGGTATTTGCCGCGGAGCAGGTCGACGGCTACGAGGCGGCAACCGTGCTGCCGCCCAATCCGATTGCGCGCATCGCTGCAGCCGAGGCCTATGTCGCCGCGACCGGCGCAACCGTGATCGTTGGTGGGACGCAAGCCTGTTACCGCCCGTCCACCGACACCATCCACATGCCGGACGAGGCGCGCTTCTTCGATACGGATGGGCGCAGCCGGGCCGAGGGGTTCGCGGCCGTCGAATTCCATGAATTGACGCATTGGGCGAGCGCGGCGCATCGGCTCGACCGGCAATTGGGCAAGCGGTTCGGCGATGACCGGTATTCGGCGGAAGAGATCATCGCCGAAACGGGCAGCGCGTTCCTCTGCGCCCGCGTTGGCATCGCGCCGGAGCCGCATCCCGACCACGCGCGCTACATCCACCACTGGCTGAAAGTCATGCAGGCCGACAGCCGTGCGATTTTCACGGCTGCCGCCAAAGCTCAGGAGGCTGTCACCTATCTCGATGGCTTCCAAACCACCGTTGCCCAACGTTCCGCAGCTTGACCAGGAGGATCAATGCCATGCTTCGCGAATTGCACCACATCCCGCTGTCCCAGCTCACCGTCTCCAAGCTCAACGTCCGCCGTCACGGCGCCAAGGAGATCGACAGCCTCGCCGCCTCGATCGCGGCGCTCGGCATAATCCAGCCGCTGCTGGTGCGCAGCGACGGCGACGGCTATGAGATCGTCGCCGGACGGCGGCGCTATTTGGCGGCGAAGAAACTCGATGCTGAGGGCGCGGCCGAGGCTGACAAGCTGCCCTGCGTGCTGCTGGAAGCGGGCGACGACGCGACCGCGCTCGAAGCCTCGCTGGCAGAGAATGTCGAGCGGCTGCCGATGGACGACTTGGAGCAATACGAGGCCTTCGCCGCCCTGCGCAAGAAAGGCCTCAGCGAGGTCGACATCGCCGCGCACTTCGCCATCTCCGAGCAGATCGTCAAGCGCCGCCTCGCCATCGCCAACCTGCATCCCGACATCCGCCGCCTGTACCGGGCCGGCGACATCGACACGCAGACCCTGCAACTGCTGGCGCTGGCCACCAGGGAGCGGCAGAAGGCGTGGCTGGCGCTGCACAACGATGCGGAGCAGGAGCCACCGCCACCCTGGCAGCTCAAGGCGTGGCTGCTGGGCGGCGCAGAGATCGCAACCAAAGCGGCCTTGTTCGACGAGGCAGCCTATCAGGGGGGCATCGCGTCCGACCTGTTCGGCGAGGAGCGGTATTTCACCGACCCGGAGGAATTCTGGCGCTTGCAGAACGCGGCCATCGCCGAGCGGCGCGAGCAGCTGCTCAAATCCGGCTGGTCCGAGGTCCACATCTTCGAGCCCGACCGGCGCTTCCAGCCCTGGGACTACGAGACCGTATCGAAAGCGGACGGTGGCGGTGTGTATATCGTGGTAGAGCCGGACGGCCATGTCACCGTGCATAAAGGACTACGGTCGCGCGGCGAGACGAAGCGGGCCAAGCGGAAGGCGGCCGGGGACGAAAGCGCCGAGGCGCCAGCGACCATCGAGCGCCCCGAGATGTGCGCGCCACTGGCCAACTATGTCGATCTCGTGCGCCACAGCGCCGTCCGCCTTGCCGTCGCCGACGAGCCGCAGATCGCGCTCCGGCTGATGCTGGCGCACGCCATCGGCGGCGGACGCTGGTGGAAGGTGGAAGCCGAACCGCAGCGGCCCGCCACGGCCGAGATCGGCGATGCGGTTGCGCCGCTCGCCAGCGAGGCAACGTTCGCCAAGAGGCGCGCGAAAGCGGTCAAGCTGCTGCGCACGGAGGCGGAAAGCGCAGCGATTGTCGGTCACGATGCGAGCGGCGCCCGCACAGCTGAGGTCTTTGCGCGCCTGCTGGACATGACCGAGCCCCAGGTGCTGCAAGTCCTGGCCGTCGTGATGGCTGAGACGCTGGCTGCTGGAACGGACCTGATCGACACGCTGGGCCAGCGGCTCGAGGTCGATTGCCTCAAGGACTGGCAGCCCGATAATACCTTCTTCGCGCTGGCCAAGGACCGCGAGGCCGTCAGCGGCATGCTCGCCGAGGTGATCGGGGAGACGGCCGCCAGCAGCTATCTGACCGAGCCGGGAACGAAGAAGAAGGCCATCATCCGCAAGGCGCTGGCGGGGGAGGGTCGCACCAAGGTCGAGAAGTGGACACCGCGCTATATGGCCTTCCCGCACGGCCAGTACACCAAGCGCCCCTTGGCCGCAGCAGCCAATCCGGCCGCGTGATGCGATGTGCATGCGGTCACGCCTTGCGACATCGGCGTGGCCGCATGCACGTAGACAATTCTTATTGGATTTCTTCGGATCACATCGAACAATATCGGTGTGGAATGCGTGGTGGATTTGAATAGTCCGAAAAAGCCAACGTCGAGCATGAGCTTGAAAGCTCCCGCCGCGAATTCGCCGCAAACCCACTCCCTTTCTTCACGATCCTTCACAATCCTGCACAATTTACCCGATTGAATGCGCTGCTGAATTTGGCGCACCCTTTCGATGCGATCTTTTCTATCGCGCGAAAGGTCAGCGCATATGTCCTCCCTCCGCTCCTCCATCAATCAAGGTCTTCTGGCAATCGTCGTCACCGTTGCGTGCTTGGTGGCGGCAACGCAGTGGGCGGCTGCGATGCTCGGCTACCAGGCTGCGCTCGGCGCACCCTGGATCGATCTTCTGGGCCTCAAGGTCTACGCGCCGTGGAAGCTGTTCGTCTGGTGGCTGGCCTTCGATGCCCAGGCGCCCGACGTGTTCGCACGCGCCGGTGCCGTTGCCGCATTCGGGGGAATGCTGAGCGGCGCCGTCGCCATCGGGGGAGCCGCCCGGCGGGCCGGCCACAAGAAACAAGCCACAACCTATGGCTCGGCCCGCTGGGCGGACCTTTCCGATGTGAAGCGGGCAGACCTGCTGGGCGATCGCGGCGTCATACTCGGCCTCTACCAGGACCGCTATCTGCGCCACGACGGCCCCGAGCACGTCCTGGCCGTTGCGCCGACACGCTCCGGCAAGGGCGTCGGCCTGGTCCTGCCCACCCTGCTGACCTGGCCGGGCTCTGCCGTCGTCCACGACATCAAGGGCGAGAACTGGGCGCTCACCTCTGGCTGGCGCGCGCAGTTCTCGCACTGCCTGCTGTTCGATCCGACCAGCCCGCTGTCGGCCCGCTTCAATCCGCTGCTCGAGGTGCGCAAGGGCACCCACGAGGTGCGCGACGTGCAGAACATCGCCGACATCCTGGTCGACCCCGAAGGCGCCAAGGAGCGGCGCGACCACTGGGAGAAGACGGCGCACGCGCTGCTGACCGGCACCATCCTGCACGTGCTCTACGCCGAACAGGACAAGACGCTGGCCCGCGTCGCCACCTTCCTCGCCGATCCCTCGCGCTCGATCTTGCGCACGCTTAAGATCATGCTGACGACCAATCACCTCGGCACCGAGGAGGCGCCGATGGTGCACCCCGTGGTCGCCTCTATCGCTCGCGAGCTCTTGAACAAGTCCGACAATGAGCGCTCGGGCGTAGTCTCCACGGCCATGAGCTTCCTCGGGCTCTATCGCGATCCGCTGATCGCCGCCAACACGGCGCGCTCCGACTGGCGCATCGCCGATCTCATGCGAGGCGAGCGGCCCGTCTCGCTCTACCTGGTGGTGCCGCCGTCCGATATCTCGCGCACCAAACCACTGGTGCGCTTGATCCTCAACCAGATTGCCCGGCGTCTGACGGAGACGCTGGAGACGGCCAACGGCAAGGCGAGCAAGCGTCAGCTATTGCTGATGCTGGATGAGTTCCCGGCGCTCGGCCGGCTCGACTTCTTCGAGTCGTCGCTGGCGTTCATGGCGGGCTACGGCGTGCGCGCCTTCCTGGTGGCGCAGTCGTTGCACCAGATCGACAGGGCCTACGGGCACAACCATGCCATCCTCGACAACTGCCACGTGCGTGTCGCCTTCGCGCCCAACGACGAGCGCACGGCCAAGCGCCTGTCCGATGCACTGGGAACGGCGACGGAACTGCGCGCGCAGAAAAATCTCTCCGGCAAGCGCCTCTCCGCCTGGCTGTCGCACACCTCGATCTCGGAGCAGGAGACGCCGCGGCCGCTGCTGACCGCTGGCGAGATCCTGCAGTTGCCCGCCGACGACGCGCTGGTGCTGGTGTCGGGCGTGCCGCCGATCCGCGCCAAGAAGCTCAAGTATTACACCGATCGCAACTTCCTCGCCCGCCGGCTGCCGGCACCAAAGCTCGCCTCCGGCGCCTATGCCGATGTCCCGCCGCCGGGTCAGCATGACTGGTCCGGGCCGACGCGTGGGCCGGACGCGCGCCTGGAGAAGGTCTGGTCGGAGATGGTGAGCAGCACTGCAGGCCGCGCGCCGGACGTGAGGCCCGAGCTGGACATGGCGCGCGATCCCGGCTCAGAGCCAAGGCGCCAGCCCGGGGCGCCGGGCGAAGAGGTCCCGGAGCGCGGCGCCGAATCCCAACCCAACTTGCCCCACGACGATGATGACGACGCAATCCCGCGTTGAGGAAGCACGAAGCCAATGACCAGCCAAACAAAGCCCGTTGCGAAGGCAAACCCCTGGGGATCGAAGAAGCGCTACTCGATCCTCCTGCCGCACGAACTGGCCGAGCGGTTCGAGCGAGTCGCCAAGCTGCGCAACGGCGCCAAGTCGGCGCTCGCGGAGGAGGCGCTCGACCGGCGCTTGAACCCGGAAAAATATCCGCTGATCGACGACGCCCTGCTCCGCCGGCTCGACGAGCAGGCGGCAAGCCTCGCCACCCTCAAGCGCGATGCGGCGATCAACACCGAGATGATCTCGCTGTTCGTGCGCTATTTTCTCACCATCACGCCGCCGCTCGCCGACAGCGAGCAGCAGCCGGCGCGCACGCTCGGCAAGCAGCGCTTCGAGGTGTTCGTCGCCCAGATCGGCCGCCGCCTTGCCTCCGATCGCCGCCTCGTCTCCGACGTGCTGGAGTCGATCGCCCATCACAATCCGGACCTGTTCGCCACCGCGACCGACGACGCCCCGCTGAAGCCGCAGCCCGCGAAGGGTGCCCAGCGACCAACCGTCGTCAGCTTCAAGACCAATGGCCAGGCGCCCGTCCAGACACCCGTCAAGGGCCCGATGGAGAAAGGTCATGGCTGACCTCTTCTCAATCGCCGCTGCCGATGAGGCGCAGAGCCGCCGCCGGCAGATGCTGCGCACCGCGTTCGGTCCCACCATCGCCGCCGCACTCGCCGATCCGACCGTGATCGAGGTGATGGTCAATCCCGACGGCAAGCTTTGGATCGAGCGGGCCACGGACGGGCGCCAGGATACCGGCGAGCGCATCGGCAGCGCCGAGGCCGAGCGCATCATCCGCCTGGTCGCCGCCCACGTCCGCCGCGAGGTCACCGACAAGACGCCGATCGTGTCGGCCGAGCTGCCCGAGACCGGGGAACGCTTCGAGGGCGTGATGCCGCCCGTGGCGCCCGCCCCCTGCTTTGCCGTGCGCAAGCCGGCCGACGTGCTCTACCGGCTCGCCGACTATGTGGCGGCCCGCATCATGTCGGTGCGTCAGGCCGAGGTGCTTGCAATCGCGGTGCGCGAGCGCAAGAACATCCTGGTGGTCGGCGGTACGTCGTCGGGCAAGACCACCTTGGTCAACGCGCTGCTGGCCGAAGTCGCCGATCTCGGTGAGCGCGTCGTCATCCTGGAAGACACGCGCGAGCTCAAGTGCGCCGCAGCCGATTGCGTGGCCCTGCGCACCAAGCCCGGCGTCGCCACGCTGGCCGATCTGGTGCGCTCGACACTGCGGCTCCGGCCCGATCGCATCATCGTCGGCGAGGTGCGCGGCCCCGAGGCCCTCGACATGCTCAAGGCCTGGAACACCGGCCACCCCGGCGGAATCACCACCGTACACGCCAACTCGGCGCCGGCCGGGCTCCTTCGGCTCGAACAGCTCGTGCAGGAGGCAGTTGTGACCGTGCCGCGCGACCTGATCGTGCAGGCCATCGATCTCGTCGTGTTCATCGAGGGACGCGGAGCCAAACGGCGCGTCGAGACGCTGCTGGAGGTCGCAAGCCTCGATGCCGACGGCGATTACCTCCTCAAGCCGCTCGGGCGGCCGACCCTGCACACCGTCTGATCGGAGCGAACCGTGCACCCCACTCCCATGCTGCTCACCTTGCTACGGGCCACGGCCGCGGGATGGGTTGCCGCCGTCTTTGCCGTGATCGTCACCGATGCCGCCAACGCGGCCGGCTCCGGCATGCCGTGGGAAGCACCGCTGCAGCGCATCCTCGAGTCAATCGAGGGCCCCGTCGCCAAGGTGGTCGCCGTCGTCATCATCATCGTCACCGGCCTGAGCCTCGCCTTCGGCGACATGGGTGGCGGCCTGCGCCGGCTGATCCAGATCGTGTTCGGCCTCTCCATCGCCTTCGCCGCCACCTCGTTCTTCCTGTCGTTCTTCTCCTTCGCTGGCGGCGCCCTGATCAACTGAAACTCGGACGTGAGACAGCTATGCTCGGACACCACCTGCCCATTCCCGGTTACGAAGTCACGCTGCATCGCGCGCTGACCGAGCCCATCCTGCTCGCGGGCGCACCGCGCAGCTTCGCCATCCTCAACGGCACGCTGGCCGCCTCCATCGGTCTTGGCTTGCGCCTCTGGATTGCGGGGCTGCTCATCTGGCTCGCCGGACATGCTGTCGCGGTGTGGGTCACCCGCAAGGACCCAGCCTTCCTCATCGTCCTGTCCCGCCATGCCCGCCACAAGGGAGCCCTTGGATGCTGAACCTCGCCGAGTACCGAAAGAAGACCACGTCTTTGTGCGACTACATGCCGTGGGCGTGCCTGGTCGGTCCCGGCATCGTGCTCAACAAGGACGGCTCGTTCCAGCGCACGCTGCGCTACCGCGGTCCCGATCTCGACAGTGCCACCGAACCCGAACTCGTCTCCATCAGCGCGCGGCTCAATAACGTCCTGAAGCGCTTCGGCGCCGGCTGGGCCCTGTTCTTCGAGGCCGAACGCGTTCCGGCCAACCAGTATCCGGGCGCCCGCTTTGCCGATCCGGCCTCCTGGCTGGTGGATCAGGAGCGGTACGCGACCTTTAGTGCCGACGGCGCCCACCATGAGAGCCGGTATTTCCTCACGTTTCTCTACCTACCGCCGCCCGAGCACGAAGGCCGGGCCGAGCGCTTTCTGTACGAGCGCTCGGATGCGACGGCCATAGAGGCAGAACCATATGCCCAGCTCGAGTGGTTCGTGACCGAGACCGACCGAGCGCTGCAGATGCTCGAAGCCATCCTGCCGGAAGCCGAGGCGCTCGATGATGCAGAAACGCTGGCTTACCTGCACGGCACCATCTCAGACAAGCGCCAGCCGGTCGCCGTCCCGGCCATTCCGACGCATCTCGATGCCATCCTGTGCGACGTGGCCTTGCTCGGCGGTGTCGAGCCGAAGCTCGGGGATCGGCACCTGCGCGTGCTGACCGTGCTGGGCTTCCCCAATGCGACCACGCCGGGCCTGCTCGATGCGCTGAACGACCTGGGCTTCGCCTACCGCTGGACCACGCGCTGGATCGCCCTCGACAAGACCGAGGCCACCAAGAACCTCACACGCCTGCGCCGCCAGTGGTTCGCCAAGCGCAAGTCGGTCGGCGCCATCCTGCGCGAGGTGATGTTCAACCGCGAAACCGCGCTGGTCGATCCCGACGCCGACAACAAGGCGCTGGATGCCGACGAGGCACTGCAGGAGCTGGGCGCCGATGACGTGGCCTTCGGCTACCTGACCACCGCGATCGTGGTCTGCGACGCCGATCCCAAGCAGGCCAACGAGAAGCTGCTGGCCGTGGAGCGCATCATCAACGGCCGCGGTTTCGTCACGATACGCGAGACCTTGAACGCCGTCGAAGCCTGGCTCGGCAGTCTGCCCGGCAACCCCTATGCCAACGTGCGCCAGCCGATCGTCCACACCTTGAACCTCGCTCACATGATGCCGGTATCGGCCGTGTGGGCGGGGCCTGAGGCCAACCGGCATCTCAACGCGCCGGCGCTGATGATGACCGAGACGCGCGGCAGCACCCCGTTCCGCCTCGATCTGCATGTCGGGGATGTCGGCCACACTCTCATCGTCGGCCCGACCGGCGCCGGCAAGTCGGTGCTGCTGGCGCTGCTGTCCCTGCAGTTTCGCCGCTTCATCGGCGCGCAGGTCATCATGTTCGACCGGGGGCGGTCGGCCCGCGCGGCGGCGCTGGCCATGGGAGGGGAAAGCATCGAGCTCGGCCTCGAAGGCACGCTCTCCCTGCAACCACTCGCCCGCGTCGACGAGCCGGGCGAGATTGCCTTCGCTCTGCAATGGGTGACGGCCTTGCTCACGAGCGAGGGCGTCAGAGTGACGCCCGACGTCAAGGACGCCGTGTGGACGGCGCTGCAGAGCCTGGCGTCGGCGCCAAAGGCCGAACGCACGCTCACGGGCCTCGCCGTGCTGATCCAATCGAACGCGCTGGTGGCGGCGCTCACGCCCTACACGCTCGAAGGCGCCTACGGCCGCCTGCTCGATGGCTCCAAGGAGAGCCTCGCGGCGAGTGATGTGCTGCATTTCGAGATGGAAGCACTGATGCAGCACAAGGCCTTGATCGCGCCCGTGCTGACCTATCTGTTCCAGCGCCTGGAGGCCCGCTTCACTGGCCGCCCGACGCTGCTGATCCTCGACGAAGCCTGGACCTTCCTCGACGACGCGCTGTTTGCGGCCCGCATCCGCGAGTGGCTCAAAACGCTGCGCAAGAAGAACGTTGCCGTGGTGTTCGCCACCCAGTCGCTGGCCGACATCGAGCGCTCGACCATCGCCCCTGCCCTGATCGAGAGCTGCCCGACCCGCATCTTCCTGCCCAACGACCGCGCGCTGGAGCCGCAGGCGCGCGCGGTCTACGAGCGCTTCGGGCTCAACGCGCGCCAGATCGAGATCCTCAGCATCGCAGCGCCGAAGCGCGACTACTACGCCCAGACTGCGCGCGGCAACCGGTTGTTCGAGCTGGGGCTCGGGCCCGTAGCTCTGGCCCTGTGCGGCGCTTCCTCGCCCGACGATCAGAAGTTGATCGATCGCTGTCTGGCAGAAGGCGGGCCGACAGAGTTCTCAGCGCGCTTCCTTGCAGCCAAGGGGCTGGCCTGGGCGTCCCAGCTGATCGGGCGCTGGCCGCGGCCGGCAACGCCACCACCTATCCCACAAGCATCAGTCCCGATCGATCCGGCCGAAGGTGTGCCGCCGGCAACTGCCACACCGCGGCAGCCCGGCACGGCACCTTCGCCGAAGGCAGCGGCGCCGGCCGACGCACCCCGCACGAACGCCGCGCCGCTGCCTGGTCTTCCCGGCGGTCCGCCCATGCCGGAGCGGCTGTCGCCCTACCGTCTGACGCCACCCAAGTCCAAGAGGAGCGGCCGATGAACCCTCTGCGCAAAACCTTCATTGCCGTGCCGGTCGTCATCGGCGTGATGGCGAGTTGCGTGCCGCAATCGGCGTCGCAGCTCACGGTGTTCGATCCCGCGAACTACCAGGAGAATCTGCTCTCGTCCGCCCGCGCGCTCGAGCAGATCAACAATCAGGTGCGTCAATTGCAGGCCCAGGCACAGATGCTGCTGCGCATGGACCAGAATCTGCTGCGGCTGGGCTCGACCATCAGCCCGGACCTGCAGCGTACGCTCGGCGACATCCAAGCCCAGCTCCGCTCCGGTGATGGGATCGCCTTGCGCCTGCAGGCGACGCAAAGCGGCTACGACCGCCTGTTCCCGCGCGAAGTGTCCGCCTCGCTGTCGACCGACGACGTCCTGCGCAACGCCAAGAGCCGATGGGACGAAGAATACGCCGCGCTGCGACGTGCCGCCCTCCTGCAAGGCCAGATCGCCGACAGTGTCGACGGCGACGTGCGACTGCTCGGGGATGCGATGGCCCGCTCGAAAAATGCTGCCGGCGCCCTGGAGGTGGCGCAGGCCGGCAACGAGTTGGCTGGCTTAAGCGTCAAGCAGTCGCTGCAGCTGCAGAGCCTGCTGGCCGCGCAGCAGCGCGCCGAGGCGTTCGCAAGAGCCCGCGATCTCGCCACCGAGGACGAAGCACGGCAGCGCTTCAAGTCCTTCGTCGGGACGGGTTCGGCCTACAGCGCGAGCCGGTAGCAGCGATCACCAGTGACTCATTTTCAACACGGCGCCGGCAGGGGAGCCGGCGCCAACGGCGGAGCCTTGTGCGCTTCGGGGGACCATGGACGACCTCGCCATCATCGACCGCTTCACCGAGACCTTCAGCCGCTACATCGATTCCGGCTTCGGGTTGCTTGCGGGCGACGTCGCCTTCCTGACCAGCGTGCTGGTGGCGATCGACATCACGCTGGCGGGCCTGTTCTGGGCCCTGATGGGCGAGGACAACGTCCCCGCGCAGCTGATCCGCAAGGTCCTCTACATCGGCTTCTTCGCGCTGCTGCTCAACAACTTCAAAGGCCTGGCCGACATCGTCTTCCAGTCCTTCGCCGGGCTGGGCTTGAAGGCGTCGGGCGCGTCGCTGACCGCCGCCGATCTCATGCGGCCGGGCTTCGTCGCGTCCACCGGCTTCACGGCGTCCCGGCCGCTCTTGGAGAAGGCCGGCGAGCTGATCGGCATCACCTCGTTCTTCACCAATTTCGTCACCATCGTCGTGCTGATGCTGGCATGGCTGATCGTGCTGTTGGCCTTCTTCGTGCTCTCCGTCCAGCTCTTCATCACCATCATCGAGTTCAAGATCACGGTGCTGGCGGGCTTCGTGCTGGTGCCGTTCGCCCTGTTCGGCCAGACGGCGTTTTTGGCCGAGCGCGTGCTCGGCAATGTGATCAGCGCCGGCATCAAGCTGATGGTGCTGGCCATCGTGGTCGGCATCGGGGCTTCGCTGTTCGGCACGCTCATCCGCCCCAGCGGCGAGATCACGCTGACACAGGCCGCCTCGACCATCCTGGCTGCCATCGCCGTGTTCGGGCTCGCCGTGTTCGTGCCGGGCCTGGCCGCCGGTCTCGTATCCGGCGCGCCGCAGCTCGGCGCCGGCGCGGCCGTCGCCACCACGGCGGCTCTCGGCGGCACCGCCATTGCCGGCGGCTTGCTGACTGCCAGCGGCGCTCGCCTCGCAGGCCGTGCCACGGGCGGGACCATCAAGGCCGCCGCCTCGCTGACCGGCCGGGTCGGCGCCGCTTATGAAGCGGGCGGCGCGCGCGGCGTCGCCCGCACGACCACGACTGCACCTGCCTCGCGCATGATCGCGTCGGGCGCGGCGCCCGTCCGCGATGCCTATCGCCAAGGTGCAGCGCAGGGATACCGCGATGCGCAGCCCTCGTCCGATCCGGGTGACCCTGGGCGTGGCGCCGACGCGCTGGCGACGGGAGCAGCACAGCCGGATGCGCCGGCCTGGGCGCAAAGCCTGGCACGCCGGCAGCGCACCACCCAGGCCGGCCTGGTCGCCGCGCAGGCCCTGCGCGAGGGCGACCGCCCGGCTAGTGGAGCTGGCCCCGATCTCAAGGACAAGAGCTGACGGAGGGAAGCGATGACGTTCAAACGCGCTGGCCTGCGCTATGGCGAGACTCCCGAACCCGTGACGCCCTACCAGAAGGCGGCGCAGGTCTGGGACGAGCGCATCGGCAGCTCGCGGGTGCAGGCGCACAACTGGCGGCTGATGGCACTGGGGAGCCTTCTGCTCTCCTTGATCCTGGCAGCGATCCTGCTGTGGATCGGCCAATCCGGCTCCGCGACGCCGTACATCGTCGAGGTCGATCCGCGCGGCGGTGCGCGTGCCGTCGGGCCTGCTGCCGAGGCGTACAAGCCCAGCGACGCGCAGATCGCCTTCCACCTCGCGCGGTTCGTCGACAACGTGCGGTCGCTGTCGATCGACCCAGTCGTCGTGCGCCAGAACTGGCTCAAAGCTTACGACTTCATCACCGACCGTGCAGCGGTGACGCTCAACGAGTACGCGCGCGACAACGACCCCTTCGCCAAGGTCGGCCGCGAGACCATCGCCGTCGAGATCACCAGCGTGGTGCGCGCGTCAGAGACTTCGTTTCAGGTGCGCTGGCTGGAGCGGGTCTTCGAGGGGGGTGCTGTCAAGGACACCAAGTGGCTCACCGGCCTCTTCTCGATCGTGATCACGCCGCCACGCACGGTCGAGCTCGTGCGCAAGAACCCCCTCGGCATCTACGTGCACGCCTTCAACTGGTCGCAGGACGTCAACCGGGGAGAGTCGAAATGAGCACGCCCCGCAACATGTTGTCCGCGTCGATATTGGTTGTGGCGCTCGGCGCCTGCGCCACCCGCGTCCAGGTGCCGGAGATCCCGATCCTCGACAGCCCCGCCTTCAAAGCGGCCAAGCGTGAGCCGGAGCCGAAGGCACCGGTTCAGTACGTGGAGGTGCCGAAGCCGTTGCCGCTGCCCGGCCAGTTGAAACCGCTGCCGAAGGCAGCCGAGAAGCAAAAGGACGAGCGCTCGCCGAAGGAGCGCATCGTCAGCGCCAATGCCGCTGCCCGCGTCGATCCCGTCAAGGACGGATACATCAATGCCATCCAAGTCTATCCCTACACCAAGGGCGCGCTTTATCAGCTCTATGCCGCCGTCAACCAGGTCACGGATATCGCCCTGGAGCCTGGCGAGAAGCTCGTCTCGGTTTCGGCCGGCGATACCGTGCGCTGGGTCGTCGGGGACACCAGCAGCGGCGAGGGCAAGGAGGCGATTCAGCACATCCTGGTGAAGCCGATCGGCGCCGATCTCGAGACCAACCTCGTCATCACCACGGAACGCCGCACCTATCATCTGGAAATGCGGTCCTCGCAAGCGACCTACATGGCATCGGTGTCGTGGACCTATCCGGCGTCCGAGCTGGTGTCACTCAGGAAGCAGCGCGCCGAGGTGGAAGCCGCGGCGACTGCGGTGGCCGACACGGGAGTCAATATCGACCAGCTGCGATTCCGCTATCGCATCGAAGGCGACGCGCCGTGGAAGCCGCGCCAGGTGTTCGACGACGGCGCCAAGGTCTACATCCAGTTTCCATCGGGCTTGGCCCAGAGCGAAGCGCCGCCGCTGTTCGTCATCGGACCGGACGGCAAGCCGGCACTCGTGAACTACCGCGTGCGCGGCACGACCTACATCGTCGACCGGCTGTTCGCTGCCGCCGAATTGAGGCTCGGCACGGCACCGCAGCGCGTCGTCCGCATCGTGCGCACCGATGCCGTCTGGCGGGAGACGCAGCCGTGACCACGCCCGATCCCAACGCCCCTCAAAATCCCGATGCCAAGGTGGGGCCGGAGACACTCGAGCTGAGGGCTAGGCCGCAACCCGTCACACGCATCAACCGCAAGGTGCTCATCGGTGGCGCGGCAGTGCTGCTCCTCATTATCTCCGGAATCGTGCTGGTGGCCCTCAAGCCGCCGAGCCTGCGGATAACCAGTCCCCAGGAGCTCTTCAATGTCGACCACAAGCCCATCACGGATGGGCTGTCCAAGCTGCCCTCCACCTATGACGGGATGCGTCCCGACAAAAAGATCGATGCCGGCAAAAGGCCAGCAGCCGTGACGCCGGGCGTCCGCCAGCTGACGGAGCCGGCAAGCGATCCCGTCGCCGAGGCCGAGCGTGTCGAGAAGGCGCGCCTCGCTCGCATGGCCGGCCAGGCCCGCGAGTCGCAAGTGTTCTTCCGCCTGCAGCTGAAGGCGCAGCCGCGCGAGGCGCCCGCCGCCGAAGTTCGCCCCGATCCAATTCTGCGCCCGAGTCTGATAGCTGCGGAAGGCGATCTGACAACGTTGTCCGCGTTGCGTGCGGCCGAGCGCGCCAGAGCCATTGCAGCAGGCGATATTGATGGTCTGGCGAACGACACCTCGGATCAGACGCGCAAGCTCTCCTTCCTGAAATCAGGACCCGAGAAGGAGATCTACAATCCGCACGGCCTTCAGAAGCCGGCTTCGCCGTACCAGCTGATGGCCGGCACGGTCATCGCGGCAAGCATGGTGAGCGGCCTCAACTCCGATCTACCCGGGTTCGTGATCGCCCAGGTGACCGAGAACGTCTACGACACGGTGTCAGGCCGCTACCTCCTCGTCCCGCAGGGCTCCCGCCTCATCGGCAAGTACGACAGCGTCGTCGCCTTCGGCCAGGAGCGCGCGCTAGTGGTCTGGCAGCGCATCATCCTGCCCGACGGCAGCTCGATGGTGATCGACAATCTCCCGGCTACCGACACCGGCGGCTACGCCGGCCTGGCCGATCAGGTCGATCTGCACACCTGGAAGCTGCTGAAAGGCGTGGCGCTGGCGACGGTGCTCGGCGTCGGCAGCCAGCTCGCCTTCGGCTCCTCCGATAGCGATCTGGTCAAGGCGCTGCAGCAGTCGACCCAGTCGACCACCAACCGCGCCGGCCAGCGCCTGGTTGAGCGCAATCTCAATGTGCAGCCGACCATCACGGTGCGCCCGGGGTGGCCGCTGCGCATCATCGTGCACAAGGACCTCGTGCTGCGTCCCTACCGCGGCACGGCATCAAAGTAAGTGACATAGCAAGGAGTGATGTGAAAATGCCCGTGATTGGAACCTTCTCCGCCGTCAAGGATGGCTACGCCGGCACCATCCGCACCCTCACCATGACCACGAAGGTCCAGATCCTCGCCAACGATCGCAAGGAGACCGATGGAGCACCCGATTTCCGCATTATGGCCGGCACGGCCGAGATTGGCGCCGCCTGGCGTAAGACCAAGCAGGGCTCGGAAGGGACCTACCTGCGCGTCAAGCTGGATGATCCGACTTTGCCCCACCCCATCTGGGGCGCGCTGCTCGAGGCCACGGAGGATGGCGTCGCGCGACTCATCTGGCGACGGGAAAGAAAAGAAGACAGCTAGAGCTGGGGCTCGTCGCGCAGTCACGACGAGCATGGCACCGCAGCCGAGCCCAACCGATCCCTGAAAATCAGAGCAGCTTTGTTTGCCGGAGCCTTCCCATGTCGCGAGGTCGTCTCATCGTCTGCGTGCTCCTCCCCTTCGCTGCCGGCTATTACCTATCGTACTTGTTCCGCACCATTAACGCGCTGATCGCGGATGACCTTACGGCCGAGCTCAATTTAAGCGCCGCGGATCTCGGTTTCCTGACCTCGGTCTATTTCCTCGTCTTTGCCGCCGTACAGCTCCCCCTGGGCGCCTTGCTGGACCGATATGGGCCGAGAACCATCCAGAGTGCTCTGCTGTTGCTCGCGAGCGTCGGCGCGCTGCTGTTCGCATTGGCAGACGGTCTGCTTGGCCTGGTGATCGGCCGAGCATTGCTGGGACTTGGAGTGGCGTTGGCGCTGATGGCTGGGTTCAAGGCCATCGTGCTCTGGTTCCCGCCGGAGCGCCTTGCGCTCGCTAATGGCTGGCTCGTGATGCTGGGTGCGCTCGGTGCTGTCACGGCCACGGCACCTGCTGAGTTTGTTCTGCAGGCCATTGGGTGGCGCGGCCTGTTCGCTGTGCTGGCTGGGTTTTCAGCGCTGGCGGCACTGTTGGTTCTGTTCGCAGTCCCCGCGCTGAGCCCCGGCCGCTCTGGGCAAAGCGCTGTGCGGACCGTGAGCCTTTGGGCGATCTACCGAGATCGACGCTTCTGGCGCATTGCGCCGCTCTCCGCCATCGGCATCGGCACGTCCTGGTCACTGCAGGGCCTATGGGCCGCGCCCTGGCTTCGCGATGTCGACGGCCTCGATCGCGCAACCGTTGTCCAGCATCTGAGCCTGATGGCGGTGGCTGTATGCGCCAGCGCACTCCTTCTGGGCATGGTGGCGGATCGGCTTCGTCGCTTGGGGCTAAAGACGGAATTGGTACTGGCATCGACGCTGATGGCGTCCATGGCTGCTCAGGCGGCATTGGTGTTTCGGTGGCCGGTGCCGACATTTCTTCTGTGGGCGATCATCGCAGCGGCAGGGGCTGCGACCGTATTGAGCTTCGCAATCCTGAGCGACTACTTCCCAAAGGAAATGTCCGGGCGCGCCAACGCGGCCCTCAATCTGCTGCACGTCGGTGGCGCGTTCGTCCTGCAGTCCGCGACTGGCTTCATCATCGAGCAGTGGCCCGAGGCGCGTGGGACCTATCCAGCCGAAGCGCACCAACTGGCCATGGCCGTCACTCTTGTGCTGCAATTGGCCGCGCTCGCTTGGTTCGCTTCGTCGCCACGGCGCCTGCCGGCATCAGCGATGGCCCGTGCCGCGAGCCGATCCCCGCGCGTAGCCCACGCATGGTCGGCGACAGCCCCTACACCTTACACAACAGCGGCGTTGGTGTGGACACAGTATGTAGAGCTCGTGCGCAAACAGGCCCTGGGTTGGCGACTTGCCGCGGGCGCATCAGCGATGCTTTGCATCGGCCTCACGGCAGCACTTTCGATCACGATCAATCGTCCAGCAGTCGCCGTCCACATCTTCGAGGTCGATCGCTCGGCTCACGTTTCAGCCGACCGCGTTCGCTCGAGCGTTGCAGCGCTGATTGATGATCCTCCGGCGCTCGAGCTGGCGCGCTCCGCGGAGGGTCCGCTATGGCGGGCGCCGGACCTTATGCGACCGCCGTTCGTGCGGCCAGAACCGGTCGTTCGACCGTCTTCAGCCACGCTGCCAAGCAGTGTGAGGCCGCAGCGATGATGAGGACCGAACTAGAGCGCCGGGATTCAAGCATATCGGCGAAGAACCCCGCACCCAGGCTGGCCGACTTTTCCGTTATAACGAGCGAGAAGTTGCGCTTCGCAGACACCGATCGGAACGGCCACATCACTAATACCGTGTTTGCCGTCTGTTGCCAGAACGCGCGCATGGAGCTTCTCTGCGATCCGAAGAGAGTGCCGATCCCAAGCAGCACCCAGTTCGTCATCGCCAGGCTGGTGCTTGAGTTCCGGGCGGAGATGCATTGGCCCGGCACGGTCGAGATCGGCACACGTGTGGAGCGAGTCGGGCGGTCCTCGGCCACGCTCGCGCAGGCCCTGTTCGTCGACGAGGCTTGCGTCGCCACCTCAGAATCCGTGGTGGCGCTGATGAATACGATAACACGCCGATCGATGCAGCTGCCGAACGAGACTGCAGAGGCGTTACGCTCGATGGAGCTGCCGAGCAGCAACTGGGCAGTCGCAGCGAACTCGCTCCGTCTCCAGCGCGGATGAGGCCCGCACAACAGTGTCAAAGATTGGAAAGCAGTTGAGCACGATGCAATGCTCCGAACCGTGCGTTGCACCTCAGCTGCGCCAGCCTGCCGGACGCAGCAACGAATTGCTCTGAGGCTCTCCCCGCAACAAGCATCGCTCGGGTGACATGCATGAGCGTCATGGATAAACAACTGACAACGAGCGAAGCGCCAACTCAAACGAGCGACGACGAGCTTTGGAATTTGAAAGCGGTGATTGCCAAGACAGGTCTGTCGAGAACGTCGATCTACGACTACATCGCGCATGGCATTTTCCCACGACAGCGGCGCCTCGGACCACGTCGTGTCGCCTGGTTGGCCTCTGAGGTGCGGGCCTGGATCACCAGTCGCCCTCCCTAGTCCCGACTTCCAGCCGCCAACCTGCTATGTAGGCGCCGTCAGTCGAAGTCTAGCGCCTGGGGCGGTTACTCGGTCCGCACCACGGTTGCGATGTGCGCAGTCCAAAGCTCCAGAGCATCTCGAACGACGCGCCATGAGACAATCGAGGTGTTCCGTTTGCGAATAGGCGGGAGGGCAAGATGCTGGAGCATCTAGGCTTTGGCCTGGTGATGGTCGGCTGCATGCTCTACGTGACGATGTCGCCTGAAGGAGAAGTCTCTCCAGACCGCAAGCGGCCGGATCCCAATCAATAAGCCAGGCTCCAGTGCAACGGCACCTACTCGACCTCTGCAAACGCTGCGGATTGAGCATCCCATCACAGCCGCTTTTTTTGCGAGAGCATCCGCTGCAGGCTGCGGCTTTTTCGGACTTGATCTTGCGCTGCCGCTATCGGCGATTGCCGACGAGTTGACCACAAAGCCGAGGAAATACTCGGTCAAGGAGACGGTAGACCGCCTGACGGCGACCTGGAAGGAGAAGGGTGCCACCCTGAATGTCGACGACGCGGCAGCGGCCAAGGCTGCGGGCCTCGAGCTCAAGCCCACCGAAATGCTGATGCTCGGAAGTCCAAGGCCTGCCACGCCGCCGATGGCTGTCGGCTCAGCATTGTGATCCTTCGTGATCTGTCGTGAGCGAGGCTACCGCGCCATCCGGCCTGCCCGCCGGTACTGAACATCGACCCGATCTCACCCGAGCTTGATTTCGCCGCGAGCGGCAAGAAGGTTACATGATGGCGCAGGGGGCTTCGGCCCGAGGTTATCGGCAGACGCGCCCATGGGTCGCAATATCGGGCAAGAGCAGGACCTTGCCGCCCTGATGCGCGCCGCGCAGGCGGGCGACCGGCGTGCGTACTCGGCGCTGCTGTGCGCCGTAGTGCCGCTGGTGAAGCTGACGGTGCGGCAACGGTTCGGATTCCTGCAAGCGCAGGACATCGACGATCTGGTGCAAGACGTTCTCCTCTCTCTGCACCTAGCCCGCGCCAGCTACGACCCGGCCCGCCCCTTCCTGCCCTGGCTAATGGCGATTGCGCGAAACCGCATGGCGGACAACGCACGTAGGTATGCCCGGCGCGCGGCCTACGAGCTGCCGTCCGAGCAGCCGCCTGAAACATTTGCGGCCGAAGATGCGAATATGTCTGCGAACGGGTATGGCGACGCCGAGGCCCTTGCGCAGGCAATGACGGACCTTCCGCACAGCCAGCGGCAAGCGATCGAACTGATGAAACTGCGCGAGATGTCGTTGAAAGAAGCCGCAGCTGTCACCGGGGCGAGCATTGGCGCTCTCAAGGTTTCCGTGCACCGCGGGATATCGGCGCTGCGGAAGGCGCTGCGCACCACGGACTAACCATGGACAACGACGAATTCATCAAGCGCCTGGTTGCAGACTTGCAGCCGGTGCGGCCGCTGAGGCCGCCCTGGGCGAGGGCGGTCCTTTGGCTGGGGATTGCCCTCCCCTACGTTGCCGCGGTCGTGTGGGGCAAGCTGATGATGGTCGACGCCGCGCAGGTCGGCACCGATACGCGCTTCATGGTCGAACAGGCCGCCACACTCGCTACTGCGCTGACTGCCGCTATTGCCGCCTTCTGCAGCGTCATTCCAGGTTTCGACCGAAGGATCTTGCTGCTGCCGCTGGCGCCGCTCGGATTGTGGCTTGCCAGCGTCGGCCATGGGTGCGTCCAGGATTGGCTCCGGCTCGGCGCAGATGGGCTGACGCTACGCCCCGACTGGGACTGTCTGCCGGCAGCCGCCATCATCGGTATCATCCCGGGGGCCGCTATGGTGGCCATGCTGCGCAAGGGAGCGCAGTTGCGTCCCAGACTGACGCTGGCCTTGGCAGCTCTTGCCGTGGCCTCCGTCGCCAATTTCGGAATGCAGTTCGCCCACTTCCGCGATGCCAGCATCATGGTTTTGGCCTGGCATCTGGGAGCCGCAGCGGCTCTGGCGGCGCTGGGCGGGTGGCTCGGTAAGCTCGTCTTGGGAGGGCGCCAAGCCCCCCGGCGTTCGCTGGCGCCGTGAGTGCAGTAAGGCCGCAATCTCAGCAAAAATTAGATGTTGGTGTAACCCTCGATGCATGGTGAACGAAGTATCTCACCAGGGCGTCCGCCGCAGCGCTGTTGTGACAGAATTTTCCTAACATGCTGAACGATCGATCGGATTTCTGCTGCATGCTGGTGGCGTTCAGCCGTCCGTCAGGTCTGGTTCGTTAGACAACGACTAGTGTTGCGAAGGGGAAGTGAGATTGACGGTCCTGCGGCGTGCCAACGAGCTCGAGATTTCCGAGGGTCCGCATTGGCATTTACGGACCATGTGCGCGATCGCCGTCATGGCGAAGGCCTCAATTGCGGGAAAGACGAAGACTCGCCTGGTGCCGCCTCTGACGGAGGGCGAAGCGGCGACCCTCAACACAGTCTTCCTGCGTGATGCGGCCGACAATATCCTGTCCGCTGCGGCGTTCGCCAATATCAGCGGCTGGATGGCGTATGCACCGGCCGGGTCCGAGCCGTTCTTCAGGACCCACCTGCCCGAGAGCATCGGTTTGATCGAGACCGTAGCGCCCACCTTGGGCGAATGCTTGCTCCATGCTACGGCGACGTTGCTGCGCGCCGGCCATGGTGCCGTATGCCTGATAAACTCTGATAGTCCAACCCTGCCGGTTGGCTATCTCATTGCCGCCGCAACCGCCCTGGCGGCGCCGGGCGAGCGCATCGTACTCGGGCCGTCGACCGACGGCGGATACTATCTCATTGGCATGAAGCGCCCGCATCCGGGCTTGTTCGAAGGCATCGCTTGGAGCACGGGCCAGGTTTTCTCTCAGACGATGGCGCGGGCTGAGGCCGTCGGCCTTTCCGCCGTACATCTGCCGACTTGGTACGACGTCGACAACGCTGAGACGCTGCAAACACTCATTGACGAGGTACTCGGGGGCAAGCCGTTCCGGAACGAGGGCACTCCAACGCCGGCGAAATGGACGCAAGGCCACCTATCCAGGCTGATCGAAGACTTCGGGCTGCAGGGGCGCATCCTTAGCAGTCGCGCCGCGGGCGGGCCTTCATGAAGAGCCGGTCGCCCACGACAACGCGGTGGAGCCAAGCTACTCTATGCCTCGCGGCAATGGCGATCGGTCTGTGCGCGCTCACAACAGCAGCTGTCTGGCTGCATTGGCGCCTCGGCGGATGGGTATTGATCGGAGCGTTCGCGGTTGGCGCTCTTGGCGCCTTCACAGCCAGTCGCGTCGCCAAGCTGACTGAACGGAAAGTCGCTCTGCCCATCATCCTGATCGGCGCGGGCGCCATGCGGCTGGTGCTGCTGTTCTCTGAACCGACCCTCTCCAGCGACATCTATCGCTACATCTGGGATGGTCGGGTGCAGGCTTCCGGGACCAATCCGTACGCCCATGTGCCCGTGGCAGGCGAGCTGGCGCCGTTCCGTGATCTCGATATTTGGCCGCGCATCAATCGCGCCGACTATGCGGTGACGATCTATCCGCCGGTAGCGCAATCCGTCTTCTTCGCCGTGACGCGTTTCGGCGAAGGTGTCGTCACCATGAAGCTCGGTCTGCTGCTGTTCGAGGCGGCGGGTATCGCGGTCATCATCGCGCTGCTGCAACGGCTTGGTAAGCCGGCAACGCATGTCGTTGCCTATGCCTGGCACCCGCTGCCGGTATGGCAGATCGCGGGCAACGGCCACGTCGACGCGGCGATGCTCGCATTCGCCCTGATGGGGCTGCTTGCATACCTGCATGGTCGAACGCTGACGGCGGGCATTCTGGTTACGCTCGGCGCGCTCATCAAGCCCCTCGCCTTGCTGGTGCTGCCCGTGCTGTGGCGTCCGTGGAATTGGCGGCTGCCACTGTGCGTTGTGGCCACCATCGCTCTGGCGTACCTGCCTTATCTTTCCGTGGGCTCAGGTGTCTTCGCCTTCGTTCCCGGCTACCTGCAGGAGGAGGGCCTTGCCTCGGGTAACGGCTTCAAGCTGCTTTGGCTGGCGCAACTCGCTACCGGCCCGCTGCGCTATGGCACGGTGGCATATCTGGCGGCATCGGCACTTGCGCTCAGCGTCCTGGCGCTCGCAATCGGATTTCGATCTGATCGATCGGCGCAAGTATCAATGTCCGCGGCCAACTGGTTGCTGATCGCCTTCCTCGTCCTCCTTTCGCCGAACTATCCCTGGTACTTCCTGGTACTTGTGCCGTTTCTTGCGCTGTCACCATCGGCCACCGCCTGGGTCCTGACCAGCGCTGGCGTGCTGTTCTATGACGTGGTTCCCAACGATGTTCTCCCGTCATACGAGGTGCGGATCAGCGTGTTCACGCTAGCGGTACTTGCCGCACTCGCACACGATCTGTGGGGCGAGTGGCGCAAGGCCGTCCCGGTTGCCGTCGGAGAGACAACATGAGTACTCAAGCGCGAGCCCCCTCGCTGGTCGATCCGCGCCGCTATCACGATAGCATCGATGATTCCGTGGGGCCGATAGCAACGAACGATCCGGTTTGCCTCTATCTGGAAACCACCAACCGCTGCAATCTGCTCTGCACCACCTGTCCGCGCACCTACGCCGACCTCGAGCCCGAGGCCGACATGAGCTGGGAGCTGTTCACGCGCATTGTCGACCAGGTGCCGAATATTGCCCGTGTGGTCTTGCATGGCGTCGGGGAGCCGATGCTGGTGAAAGAGCTGCCACGCATGGTGCGCCATCTCAAGGCGCGCGGTGCATATGTGCTGTTCAACACCAACGGCACCGTGCTCACCGCGAAGAAGGGTCGCGAGCTCTGTGACACCGGCCTCGACGAGCTCCGCGTTTCCCTTGACGCTGCCGACGCACGCACCTTCGTGCTCGTGCGCGGCAAGGACTATTTCAATCGTATCGTGCGCAATGTGCGCGCGTTCACCGAGATGCAGCGACGGGAAAAGCTGAGCCTACCGCGCGTCTCGCTCTGGCTGACCGGCCTCAAGGAGACGATTGCCCAGCTTCCTGATTTTGTACGCATCGCCCGCAATGTCGGAGTAAACGAGGTCTATCTTCAGCGGCTCGTCTATTTCGACGCCGACGCCATCGGTATGGCCCGCCCCGACCAGGCCCTGTTCGAGCGCCTGACGCGGGACGAGCAGCAGCATCTCGATACCGCGACCGAACTTGCGCGGTCTCTCGGCATCAGCTTCAACGCCTCCGGGGCGACCGAGCCCGGCGAGAGCCTGGCACGCAAGGCCGACAATAACCCGTGGTCCCTGTGCCGCCGTCCCTGGGCGGTGATGTATTTCACAGCCAACGGGCGGGCGCTGCCCTGCTGCATCGCGCCATTTTCACAGCGCGGCTACGAGAACTACACACTCGGCGACGCCACGCAGGCGAGCTTGCGGGAGATCTGGAACGGTCCGGCCTACCAGAAATTCCGCGGTGCGCTGCAATCTGACGCGCCGGCGAAATCCTGCGCCAGCTGCGGCCTGCGCTGGAGTCTCTAGGTGCCCATTGCCAGCGCCGCGCCGCATCGCAAAGTCAGCGCCATCATCCCATGTCTCGACGAGGAAGACGCCATCGGTCCCTGTGTGGCGGCCGTGCTCGCGCACGGCGTGGGCGAGGTCGTGGTCGTTGACGGCCAATCGGCCGACCGGACCGCGGAACGGGCGGCGGCGGCGGGGGCAAAGGTCGTGACAGAGTCCGCACGGGGCTACGGGCAAGCCATGCTTTCGGGGCTGGCTGCGTTGTCGCCGATGAGCACCATCGTGCTCTTCATCGACGGCGACGGCAGCGACCGGCCCGAGCTGATCCCGGACGTATTGGCGCCGATCGAGGACGGGCGCGCCGACTTTGTGCTCGGGTCGCGTGTGAGAGGAGATCGCGAGCCAGGCAGTCTCGGCGCCTCCCAGATCGTTGCCGGCCACTTGGCCGGACTGCTCATCCGCCTGCTCTACGGTGTCCGCTTCACGGACATGTCGCCATTCCGAGCCATCCGCCGCGACGTACTCGATCGGCTCGGCATGGCCGAGAAGACCTTCGGCTGGAATCTAGAAATGCAGATGCGGGTTGCTGCGGCAGGCCTGCGCGTGGTCGAGATTCCCGTTGGTCAACGCCGCCGCGCTGGCGGGGTTTCCAAGGTGTCGGGCGACCGGCGAAGTGCAGCACTGGCAGCCTGGGTCCTGGTGCAGTCGTTCGGGCGTCTGGCGTGGCAGCTCCAGCGGAAGGGTCCCCCGGCCCCCGGTCGGCCCAGTGTGTCGTAGCGACCCGGGCGCTGGGACGTGGAAGCGTGCACCGGCTAAGGGGTAGTCCTCACGAAGCTCTGATTTGCGATTGATCCTTCCCCTGGCCCATTTTGGCCCTGGGGCGACAGCGTTGCGCTGGCGCGTGCAAAGCGCATCTGCAATGGGTCCGACAGGGCATCTGATACCGCGGCAGTGTGTGCCGGATCTCTCGCTGCCCCTGGCCGGCGGCGGAAGCTGGCGGCTGTCCGACCAGAAGCCCAAGCACTTCACGATGCTGGCGTTCTATCGCGGCATGCATTGCTCGGTTTGCAGGGACTATCTCAGCCACCTGCAGTCGATGCACGCGGCATTCAGCAAGCGGGGCGTCACCCCGATCGCCATATCGACCGACGACGCCGAGCGCGCGTGCTCGGCCGAGGCAAGGTGGGGGCTCGAAGATCTCTGCGTTGCTTACGGCTTGTCGGTGCTGCAGGCCCGGGAATGGGGGCTCTACATTTCGCGCGGATGCGGGCGCTCATCGCTGGGCATCGAGGAGCCGCCGATGTTCGTCGAGCCCGCCCTGTTTCTGGTCCGACCGGACCGCACGCTCTACTATGCATCGGTGCAGTCGATGCCGTTCGGGCGGCCGTGCTTCGAGGAAATGCTGCGCGGGATCGAAAAGGCCGTCGCCAGGGACTATCCGGCACGCGGAGAGGTCGCGGACTAGGACGGCGTCAAGTGTGGAGGTGCGAGATGCGGCACGGCACGATCATGACATTGCTGCGTCTTGCAGGCGCCGCGGCCGGTGTTCCATTGGGTTTCGCCCTTTCACAGGCGGCGCCGCAGATGCGCGTTCAGGTCGTGTTGCAGCATCGCGTTGCCGATATTCCGCTGCCTGCGAATCTGGAGGTTCGCGATGACCGTTGGGACCCGGGCGCCGAGACCGGCGTGCACGAGCACCCTGGTCCCGTCATCCTGGCCGTGATCGAGGGCGAGTTGGTCGAGGAGACGCCCAGCGGCCGCAATATTCTCCGCGCGGGTCAGGCGTTCTGGCGCCCCGCGCGCGGAGCCCACAACATAAGAAACACCAGTGAAAAGCCCGCGCGGGTGCTGGCCATCCACTTCGATCCCGCGCAGTGAGCCCGAACCGCGTCAAGCGCGCGCGATAACGATGGTCGTGCAGGCGCTTTCGAGCTTGGGCATCTCGCGCGCCGCGGCCTGGCGAATGGTGAGCCGGCGTTGCTCTCCGCGCACGATCGGGCAATAGGGGTCGGGCTCGGCGAGCGCGTCCATCAGGCGGCGGCGGCCAGCGCACCCGCCGCCACACGCAGCCAGGTGGGCACATTCGGAACATGCTTGGGGCACGGAGCGGGCATCGGCGAACGGCTGTGTCGCCACCACATCGGAGCCTGCATCGAGCAGGATGTCGAGCGGTGCGCCGCCACCAGGCCAGTACACGCATGGTTGCACGGTCGCGCGGGGCGTGACCCGCACCGTCGCCACGCCGCACCCGCCGCGGCGTGGCGGAAGCCCGGCCATGGCGCGCACCAATGGCTCGCCGATGGCGATGACGTCCGTGTGCTCGAACAGCCTCTCGAATCCGGACCAGTACTGCTCGTAGGTCAGAGCAAACGTGTCGGTCCGCACCGACTGGTACACGTTGATCCTCAGCGGCGCGTCGTAGGCCTTGGCGATCGTGGCAATGTCGGCGAGCCGGTCGAAATTCGACTGCATCATCACGGCAATGAAGGTGACGGGCACGCCGAGCCGCCTGCAGCGCGCGGCCTGCTCATGCAGCAGCTGCCAATTCCCGGGGCCACGCTGTTGGTCCTGCTCGACCTCGGTTGGGTAGTCAAGCGAGAATTCCAAGTCCTTGAAGGCGGCAAGGTCGGAATCCGCAATGGAGGCTACTGAGTAGCCGTTGGTAGTCATGGTCAGCTTGATGGGCTGTGCGCGCAAGTAACCGAGAATCGGGAGGAACTCGGGATGCAGGCCGTTCTCACCAGTGCCGAGATTGACCGACCGCACGGGAATGCGCTCCATCACAGCGCGCACTTGCTTGAGTGTCAGGCGGTCAACCCGTGAGGGGTCGCGGTAGCAGAATGCACACGCCAGATTACACTCGTTGGTCAGGCCGAGGCCGAGTGCGAGCGCTGGGGTGTTGGGTTGGGTCGAGCGATTGTCCACACTTGCAGGCACTGACATGGAGGGGTGCTCGCGACACGAGGGGCGGATGAGAGTGGCACAGTCGCATGGCCAGTTGGCGCATGGCTAGCTTGCTCACATCATTTCGGACGAACGAGGCAAAATGTTACCGACGGACCTTCAGCCGGACCAACAGCCGCAACGATGGGACGATCACGTCAGCGTGTACGAGACGGTATTCGAGCCTTTCACCCTACAACTTGCCCTGGCCGCGATCTCAGCGCTTGGCCTTGCCGCTGGCCGTTCCGTGCTCGATGTGGGTGCGGGCAGCGGTGCAGCCGCCCTTGCCATGGCCGAGCAAAGACTGCGGGTGACTGCGATCGACGCATCGCCCCGCATGGTTGACCGCATCCTGACGAGAGCAGCCGAACGTGGTGCCGCGATTGAAGCGCATGCCATGGATGGCCAGACCCTGCAATTCGAGGATGCAATCTTCGATGGCGCGCTTTCGGTGCTGGGCATCATCCTGTTTCCAGATGCCGCTCGCGGCCTGGCCGAGATGCGGCGCGTGGTGCGGCTAGGCGGTCCGGTTTCGGTCGTGACCTGGACCCAGCCGCAGAATTACGAGCTTGCCGCAGAGCTGCGGGCGGCCATCCAGTCGGTTTGGCCGGAGCAGCCGCCCGCTCCCCTCCCCGCCCAGTTGCGTTACCGTGAGGAGAGCGATTTTCGGGCACTGTTCAAGGTTGCCGGGTTAGGCGATCCGGTAATCACCACGGCAACGGCCTGCGTTGAGGCGCCCTCGGCACGCTGGCTCTCCGAACGCATTGGCTTTGCACCCGGCATGGCCGCCATGGTGACCGGCCTTGGCGACCGCGCACCTGCCGTGATCCGAAGGTTCGTCGAGAACCTTGAGACGCGCTTGGGCAGGGGGCCGATCAGCCTCCGCGGCGTAGCCTCTATCGGCACAGCACGGGTCATGTAACCTTCTCCCCCCGGTTCGCGAAGAGTCACACAGGCGTGAGGCGTTTGGGGTGACTTGTGTAACGACAGGAGACCCAGCGGCCATCATTGTCGTGCGAGGGGCGCCAGCTGTCGCGGCAGCAGGACCGCCCGCTTGGAGCAACTGGGGAGTTACAATGTCCAAACGACGAATACTGGCACTTGCGTTGATGAGCGCGCTGGCTGCAGGGGTCGCGCACGCGCAGCAAGCTCCTCTGGTCTTCACCGCCATCCCCGATGAGGACGAAACGCGCCTCGTAGAACGGTTCACGCAATACGCCAAGTATTTCGAAAGCAAGCTCGGTGTTCCCGTCAAGTACCTGCCGGTGAAGGGCTATCCGGCCGCGGTCACCGCCTTCACGAACAACCAGGTGCAGTTTGCGTGGTTCGGCGGCTTGACGGGTGTGCAGGCGCGCCTCGCCGTGCCGGGTTCGCAAGCGATCGCGCAGGGCGCCGAGGACGTCGCCTTCAAGAGCTATGTCATCGCTCACGTCTCAACCGGTCTCACGCTGAGCAAGGACTTTCCCAAAAGCATCGAGGGCAAGACCTTCACCTTCGGGGCGCGCGCATCGACCTCGGGGCGGCTCTTCCCCGAGCACTTCATCCGCCAAGCGCTTGGCAAGGAGCCGGAGAAGGTTTTCGCGCGCGTCGGCTATTCCGGCGATCACAGTCGCACGATTCAGCTGGTGCAATCGGGCGCCTATCAGGTGGGCGTGCTCAACCATCTGGTCTGGGAGCAAGAGGCCAAGAGCGGCAAGGTCGATACCAAGGCGGTCTCGGTGATTTGGGAAACGCCGACCTACCCCGACTACCACTGGGTCGCGCGCGGTGACGTGGACAAGACATACGGAGCAGGGTTCACCAGCCGGTTGCAGGCGGCCATCCTCGGCGTCGACGATCCCAAACTGCTCGCCATCTTCGATCGCACGAAATTCATTGCGGCCAAGAACGACGACTACAAAGCCATCGAGGATGTCGGCAAGCTCACGGGCCTCATCAACTAGCGGCAGAGCGAGGGCGGGCGTTGCCGCATGACTGGCGAAATCGTGTTCGAGTTGAGGAAGGCGTGTGCCGGCTACAATGGCCGGCCCGTATTATTCGACATCGACCTGACGGTGCGCGCCAACGAGCGGATCGCTGTGATGGGGCGCAGCGGGGCCGGCAAGTCGACGCTACTCGGCCTGCTCTATGCTCAGCGACCGGCGGACGTTGCCCTGGTGCCGCAGGCGTCGGCCCTGGTCAAGCCGCTGTCGGTCTTCCACAACGTCTACATGGGCCGGTTGGACCGGCACTCGACGGCGTACAACCTGCGCACGCTGCTGTGGCCGGCCGCCTGTGAGGTCGCCGAAGTGCGCACCGTGCTCTCAAGCGTCGGTCTCGACGACGAGATCTTCAGCGTGGCGGGGGCGCTTTCAGGTGGGCAGCAGCAGCGCGCCTCGGTGGCACGCGCGCTCTACAACGGACGTCCGATCCTCATCGGTGACGAGCCGGTGTCGGCGCTGGACCGCGTGCAGGGAGCAGACGTTCTGTCGCTCTTAAAGTGCAAGCATCAGACGATCGTGCTCGCTTTGCACGACGTGCATCATGCGCTCGAGCACGCGCACCGAATTGTCGTGCTGGAGCACGGGCACAAAGTCATCGACGCCCCGTCCTGTGAGCTCACCGCCAACGACCTCCTGCAGCATTTCGGGGGCGAGCCTTGAACCGTCTGGCCTTCGGCAACACCAGCCTGCTGTTTCTCGTCGGCGCCGTGTTGTGTCTGGCCGTTGCCGACATCGCGATCACCGCCTTGAATCCGTGGGTGGAGATCCTCCGGCTGGCGCGAGGGATACTGCGTCCGGACTTCCTTTCCATCGAGGCATGGAGCATCGTCTGGACCGTGGCGTTTGCCGTGGTGGGCGTCGGCATTGGCGCGAGCGCAGGTTTTCTGCTGGCCATTGCCTTTCCGCATTTCGCGGCCGTGCGCGTGTCCGCGATGGTCCTGCGTTCGATCCACGAACTGTTCTGGGCGCTGCTCTTGATTCAGGTGTTCGGCCTCGGTCCCGCCACCGGGGTCCTTGCTATCGCCATTCCCTACACCGGTATCTTCGCCAAGGTCTTCGCCGAGATGATCGAGGAGGCGGACCTTGCGGCTGAGAGAGTGCTGCCGGATGGGACATCGGCCGTCTCCGCGTTCGCCTTTGCTCGGCTTCCCGAAGTTGCGGAACGATTCAAGACCTACACGCTCTATCGGCTCGAATGCGGCTTGCGCTCCACGTTAGTGCTGGGCTTCGTCGGTCTGCCGACGGTCGGCTTTCACCTCGAGGGTTATTTCAAGCAAGGCAAATATGCCGAGGCGGCCGCCCTCCTGGGTGTGTTCTACGTGCTGATCGGCACACGCCGGCTATGGGCGCGACCGGCGACAGTGCCGCTGCTGTTTGTGGGCAGCCTGCTGCTGCTACCGGAGGGGATCGGCGGTGGCTCTTCCCTTGCCAACCTCGTGCGGTTCGTCACGCACGACATCGTCCCCTTCCCCTTGCGTACGGGGGATGTTGGCAGCCTGACAACATGGAGCTCCTTTGCAGCTTGGCTCCAGCCGATTGTCTGGAACAAGATCCTACCCGGCGTCTGGAACACCATCGTGCTGGCGCAGATTGCCCTTGTCGGCATGGGAATTCTTGCTCTGGTGCTGTTTCCCCTCGTATCGCGTCAGTTCGTCGGGCGCATCGGCCAACCGGCTGGCCGCCTGTTGCTGGTGGTGGTCCGCTCGACGCCCGAATACATGTTGGCCTACGTGCTGCTGCAGCTGTTGGGACCATCCATGCTGCCGGCCATCATCGCCCTCGCGGTTCACAACGGAGCCATCGTCGGCTACCTGATGGGGCGGCATGCCGACGCCCTCGACTACCGCCAAGACGCCCCGCGCGGCCTCAACCTCTATGCCTACGATACGGCGCCACGCCTGTTCGGGCAGTTCCTGGCTTACAGCCTTTATCGCTGGGAGATCATCGTGCGCGAGAGCGCGATCTTCGGGATTCTTGGGGTAACAACGCTTGGCTACTATGTCGATGCCGCCATCTCCGAGCTGCGTTTCGACGTTGCCATCGTGTTGATACTGGCGACGGTTGGTTTGTGCGCGGTGATCGATGCCTTGTCGCGCGGGCTGCGGCGCACGCTGCGCATTTCGACCTTGGCGACACGGCTCGCCGACGCACCGGCACGGTAGGGGATGGGAGCGCGCGGTCAGATGCATGCAATGCAGACACCGGTGCTGAAGGACGTGGTGCTGATTGGCGCCGGCCACTCCCATGTCGGTGTCATACGCATGTTTGGCATGGACCCGATGCCTGGCGTGCGCCTCACCCTCATCACCCGGCAGGTCCACACGCCCTACTCGGGCATGCTGCCCGGCATGATTGCAGGGCTTTACGACTACAATGCAGCGCACATTGACACGGGACCGCTCAGCCGCTTTGCGCAAGCCCGACTCTACCACAGCGAAGTCGTCGGACTGGACCTGGCGGCCAAGCGCGTCATCTGCCGCGATCGGCCGCCGGTGCCTTACGATTTTCTCTCGATCAACATCGGCTCGACACCGAGCGCGCGGCAGATCCCCGGCGTTGCGGAGCACGCCATACCCGTCAAGCCAATTGATGGCTTCATCGATCGCTTCGAGGCGGCGCGGGCGCGCGTGCTGAAGGCACAGGGTCGCGCCCGCATCGGTGTCGTCGGCGGCGGTGCCGGCGGCGTCGAGTTGCTCTTGTCGTTGCACCGACGCCTGACGCGTGATGTGACCGCGGCGGGATTCGATGCCTCGAGATTGACGTTCACGCTGATCACGTCATCCGACGAGCTCTTGCCGACGTTTCCGGCGCGCATGCGTCAGCGGTTCGCCACACTTCTGCGCGAGCGGGGCATAGCTGTCATTGCCGGCGGCAGGGCATCGGAAGTTCGTGCAAACGCCGTTCTGGTCGAGGGGAACGGTCCGGTCGGTCTCGACGAGGTGTTCTGGACCACTCGCGCCGCGCCTGCGGCCTGGCTAGCCGAAACCGGGCTGGCGCTCGACGGGGATGGCTTCATCAAGGTCAGCGAGACCCTGCAGTCAGTCTCACATCCCCATGTATTCGCGGCCGGCGATATTGCGGCGATTGAGGGCCATACACCGCCGAAGTCCGGCGTCTACGCCGTGCGCGCCGGTCCACCTCTTGCCGGCAATTTGCGTCGCGTTCTCAAAGGCAAACGCCTGGCCGCCTACAAACCGCAGCGCGACGCACTCTACCTGATTTCGACCGGAGAGCGATACGCGCTGGGCGCGCGCAACGGCTTCACCTTTGAAGGCGCCTGGGTCTGGAAACTCAAGGACTTCATCGACCGCCGCTTCATGGTGAAGTTTAACGAGTTGCCCGAGATGGCGAAGGCCGGCGCGACGCCGGTGCCGGCGATCGCGGATCAGGCGGCCATCAGGGAAATCTCGGCGATGGCCATGCGTTGCGGAGGGTGCGGCGCCAAGGTCGGCGCGACTATCCTGACGCGCGCGCTTGGGACCATAAGTCCGGTGACCCGCGATGACGTGGTGGTGGGTCTCGATGCACCCGATGACGCCGCCATCGTCGATATGGGCGGCCCCCGCCTTGCCGTGCATACGGTGGACTACTTCCGCGCCATCGTCGACGACCCGTACTTGTTCGGCAAGATCGCCGCCAACCATGCGCTGGGCGACATCTACGCCATGGGGGCCGAGCCGCAGACAGCACTGGCCATTGCAACCGTGCCATACGGCATCGAAGCGAAGGTCGAGGCCGACTTGTCGCAGATGATGTCTGGCGCCAACGAAGTCTTGCGCGAGGCCGAATGTGCACTGGTCGGTGGCCACACCAGCGAAGGCGCAGAGCTCTCCCTTGGCTTTGCAATCAACGGGTTGGTGGATCGCGACACCGCACTGCGCAAGGGGGGTCTCCGGCCCGGAGACGCGCTGATCCTGACCAAGCCAATCGGCACTGGCTCGCTGCTGGCGGCGCATATGCGCGGCAAGGCCAAGGCGCGCTGGGTCATGGCGGCGATCGCACATATGACCCAGTCTAACCGCGCCGCGGCTCACATGCTGCGGGCGCATGGCGCTCGTTCAGCAACGGACGTCACCGGCTTCGGTCTGCTCGGACATCTGGTCGAGATGGTCAAAGCCGGTAACGTGGACGCCACGCTCGCGTTGCTGAATGTGCCGCTGCTCGACGGGTTGGCCGAAACCATGGCCTTGAACATCTTCTCCTCGCTGCAACCGCAGAACGTCAGGCTGCGCAGGGCGATCCGCAATCTGGAAGCGGTGGCAAGCCATCCGCTCTATCCCGTCCTGTTCGACCCTCAGACGGCCGGTGGCCTGCTGGCAACGGTTCCCTCAGAACGCGCGCACGCCTGCATCGCGGCATTGAGAGCTGAGGGATATGCTGCGGCTATGATCGTCGGCTTCGTCGAGACGCGATCGGCGGCGCTCGAGCCCATCACGATCGAGTTCGACCATAGCGTGATCCAGGCGACAGCGGTTCGACCCTTTGCAGCCCTGCCCGCGGAAGAAAGGCCAGAGGAGAAGCGCCGTGCGCACCAACCCGTTCTATGACGCCTGGTTGTTTCTGATCGGACGGACCGGCGACCACGAGAACAGCGGTGTCGGCTGGCTGCTGACGCTGCTATTCCTTGCACTTCTGGCAGCCAGTATCTGGATCGCGCGCAAGAACTGGCAGCAGGATGCAGCGCAGCGCACGAAGGAGCATCTCGCCACCTGGTTCATGCGTGTCATGATCGGCGCCATGTGGTACCAGGGCTCGCTTTGGAAGCTGCCGTTGCCGGTCTCCGGTGGCTTCGCGGGATGGACCAGTGCAATCGGGGACAATGCGGCGTTCGAGTTCCACAAGTGGATCGCGAAGAATGTCTTCGTGCCTCTTCTGCCGGTCATCAACCCGCTAGTCTACCTGACTGAGCTTTCGCTGGCTGTCGCCTTCATCCTTGGCTTCCTGGTGCGGCCCATGGGCGTGATCGGCATGTTGTTCGTCGCCCAGCTTTGGCTTGGCCTCTACCTGCACCCGGGGGAGTGGCCATGGCTCTATATCTTCCTGATCTTCGTGCAGGGGTTCTTCGTTTTCAACGACGCGGGGAAGAGTCTCGGCCTCGATGCCTTGTTGACGCGCGCACCGGTTGGTCCGTTCGCCGGGGAAGGGCTCATTGCTCGGCTTTATCGCAGAGCTGCCTGACTTCAACATCACATCCAGAACGACTTCACGGCTTCCTTCATCGCCGTGGCACGCGAGATACCGATGTCCTTCAGGAGATGATCATCAAGGTCCTTCAGGGCTTGGCGCTGCCTGCTCTGATCGATCCACCGGTAGACCGCGTGCATCAAGAGACGCACGGATCGGATGAAACCGTCTGGCCAGCTCGACCAAGCTGCGGAATGCTGACACGTGCAGGTCAGGTCGGCACCAAAGTGCAGGGTCTGTGACATCTTTCGATCTCCTATCGGGGTGGCACACATGCTCCCGTTGGCAGACGCAATAGCCGCGGACCCGACTTGCCGGCAAAGCATCCTTTCTCTAGCCTGCCCGAGAAATTCTCATGATGTGGTGTGCTCATTCCGCGCCGCTTGCCGCCGCTCAAGGCCTTCGAGGCCGCGGCGCGCCGGTCATGTGCAACCTGAGCCAGTTGCGCCAACGCTACCGTAACACTGTCCGCGCCACGCTCGCGGCTATAAACGACAGCGCGCCGAGGAAGAACAGGTGGTAGTTCTCGGCCCTGCGCACCACCGACAGGCCCGTCGGCGAAGCAACAATCCGCAGAACGCGATGCTCGTCGTTGTCTACCGCTGCCTCGCGTTTACCGCTCACAGTGCGCCGACCTATGTGCTTTGCGGCCATGATGGCCGTCTATACCCTGATGGTGCTGGCCGAGGAGCCGTGGCTCAAGGCGACCTACGGCGAGCCTTACCGGCGCTACTGCAGCCATGTACCCCGCTTCTTCAGCTAGAGGCAGGCGGCAGTTCTGGCGCGCGCCGTTGGCCGCCGGTCGCGCCGCCAATTCCTGGCACGTCCCTCCAGGCGGCGAGCAGGCATTCTCCGTCGATCTCAGCCACAGGCGGCCCTAGACTGACTTTGCCCGATCCACCCGACTTCACCGATCCGATGGAAGATGCTTTTCGTCAATGTCATTCAGTTCAGGCCGCCATGCTCGCCAATTGCTTCGCCGCTTCTTCGCTACACGCGGCTTCAACATAAGCAGCCCAGAGCTCCAGCGCACCGCGGACCTGAGGCAACATCTTCGCGTGGTTGTAGTGCTGGTTTCCAACCCCTGGCCGCGCGTGATTCAGTACGCGGTCGGCCACCTCATCCGGAACTCCCTGCTCGCCGAGAAACGTTCGTAAGGTTCTGCGCAGATCGTGTGTGCGCATGTCTGGCACGCTGAACGCCTTCTTTCGATTGCGCCGCATGGCCATCGAAACAGCTTCTCCATGGATGTGCCCCACGCGTCCGTCGCGCACGGGACTGGGGAATACGAACTCCGATTCTCCCGACAGGCTGATAGCCTTCGAGACCACATCCATCGCCGCATCGGTTAGCGGGACTATATGATCGCGTCGATTCTTGGTGCGGCCATGAATTGTTTGCCCGTTTTCCGTCCTGTCACCGGGAAGAACCCACAACCGGTCATCTTGCTTGATCTCGCACTTCCGCATTCCCGCGACTTCCGTGCGGCGCTGTCCGGTCAATAGCGCTAAGCGGAAGATCAGCCGCAAGGGCTCGGACATCTCGGCCTTGTCGAGACCCGCCCAGAACGACCGCAGTTCCTCGCCAGTCAGCACGCGATCGCGAACGCTTGGCCCTGCGGCCGCTTTCCGGATCTTGTAAGCCGGGTTGTTCTCGACGTACTCCTCATCGATCGCCCAAGAGTAGATGCGGCTCACCATGCCCACGACGTGATCCGCATGAACCCGTGCTCCACGCCCGGCGATCTTGTCCCGTACCTTCAGGATGACGTCCTGCTTTGTAATAAGCCCAGCGGCCATCTCGCCAAGCCATGGCCGAAGATCGGCATCTATCATGCGCTCGTACTCGACGACGGCGGTCGGCTTCAGCTTCACGCGCGCATGGTTCTCCAGCCATATGTCGGCGAGCCGATTGAATGACAGGGCATCCACGCGCCCGCGGCGCTCAGCGAGTTTTCGCCCCTGTGGATCTTGCCCTTGCGCGATATCCGTAAGTGCCTGCAGGGTAAGCTCGCGGGCCTTGGCCAGCTTGATTGCCGGAAATTCGCCAAGCGTCAGACGGCGTTTTCGTTTGCCATGCGAATAGAGGACCGCCCAGGTCTTCACCCCTGCCGGAGTCACCCGCAGGATTAGGCCCTTTGCTTCAGCGTCGCGATATTCCTCCCGCCGGTCTTTCGCTCTGACGGTCTCGACAAAACGCGCAGTGAGATTGAGCGGCATGATCATCCCTCAGATACGACGAGATAAGACGTGGTCGCCTGATTTCTGGGGTTCCCCTGGGGTTCCCGCGCGACCTGGCTTGCGTCGATGTTCACTGGATGTTCCAGGACGCAAACTAGCGCCATTAGCGCTACGATTCAATGACTTAAACGATATTTTACGTCCGAGGACGTCCGAGAAAATTCAGCCTACTGACGCTGGGGGACTGGGGGTCGGGAGTTCAAATCTCCCCGCTCCGACCAAT